>Ga0100378_1001298_pt1 | contig 26625 bp, 35 predicted proteins | sample CryGeymeta201502_FD_81535 | JGI IMG/M metagenome (GOLD analysis project Ga0100378, IMG submission 81535) | Groundwater microbial communities from Crystal Geyser aquifers in Utah, USA - Crystal Geyser metaG 2015-02 | ecosystem: Environmental > Aquatic > Deep subsurface > Groundwater | place: USA... | reverse complement strand
TATGTTCCTATAAATTCTAGTATTCCACCAATGTTGCTGGAATTAATTGATTCAACCTCGTTGCATGATGTCAGGTAACCAGAGTAAGGCCTTGAATATAATTTTAAAGTTTTATCCTTATTTAACTTGTTTAAACTTATTGAGGTTTTTCCAAATACCTTTTCAAACTGATCTGCAAATGAATTATCTATGAAAAATTGATTTAGCGAATAAGAGTCTAACATATTATATCTTTCATCGAATAGCTCTACTTTTTTTGAATCAACCACTTTTTCATCACAAGTAAAGTCAAAATTATTCTTAACCAGCTTAGTAAATTTATCTGCTGAGGGTTTTTTCAAGATATCCTCACATGGTGTGGTTAAGCTTACTCTAAATATAACACTAATTATTTTATCAAACTTAGTACTGTTACTTAACAAAGGAATTGTTTCTAATACATTGTTTCCATATATAAAGTATTTATTATCATTTAGTTGTGCTACTTTATAATCTTCATTCATTTTAATTAGTTTTAAAGTTATATTTGAACCAATTGCTGTAATGTTGTATTGATTTCCTGTGTCTGAGCTTGCTATTTTCTTCAAAATTATATCTTTTAGTGTAGCATTCTTAAATACTGAAAGATAAACGTTTTCTTTAGCAACAGCATCAGTACTTTTTATTGTTAAATTGTTCTTTGAATAGTTTATTATATCCGCTTCATCAATAAACTTCATATAATTAATAGGGCAACTTAATTTCTCATCTATGCACAACAAATTATCTAAGGTATCAATCACACCACATATTTTTTTCTTATCAGGGCATCCGTTTCCTTTTATTAACTGAACTTTGCTTAATAAATCAGACTTTTCATAGCTTGTATCACCTCTTTTTAAGCAAATATTTTTTCCTCTCCATAAGTTCAAAACTGTTTCTTGAGTTTCTTCAATGTTAATACATTTTGTGCTTGGACAATTAGCCTTAATATAAAAAGTACTAACTCCACTTTCAGTACATTCACACCCCTCATAATTTCCATTCCAATTGTAAGAATCTATTATTGAGGTATAATCAGGAGGACATTCATTTTTATCAGTTATTACAATATCTTCAATATATTTTTTATCATATTCCTTTATAAGTGAATTATGTCTTTCAGAATGTATGGAAAAGTTGAAGTTATTAATTGTTCCGATAGAAACATAAATAGAGATTATCATTATCAAGATGAAGAATATTTTGTCAAACATTTATATTGTTTTATTTTGTCTAGTAGTAATAATATAATTAATTAAAATAAAAATTATTATATAATTTATTTAAAATTAAAATAATAATAATATTTATTATGTAAAGTTTGTATTGATTTTATATACTTAAATTCAAATATCAAATTAAAATCAGTAATAATTAGATTAATTAATTTTAATATAATTATAATATTTATTTAGTAAATAATATATAAATGAATAAAATGCAAGACTCTATTATGCAAAGTAATTTTTTATTAAAAGATTAAGAAAGTAGTAAAGACAAATTATATTCAACTAAAGAAATTAATAATAAAGAGAAAATATTATCAATTAAAGAAATTAGTAAAATAAGTCTTAGAAAAACAAAACTTGAAGACATAATATTTTCAAAGCGCTTTTATCAAATGCAAAATATGAAAGAAAATGAAGATTTAATGATTGATATAGATAAATTAATAATTGATGGCGCTAATATTTCAAATATGACAACTCTATATTTACATAATGTACAATACTATTATAATTTTAGGATGATAAGCAACATTTCATATACAAGTTAATAAGTGATAATGACGAACAAGTTAAAAAATTAGGTTTATGTTTTCTTAAAGATTATTTGGGTAAATGTGATAATACAAATTTCATTATGAACCTTAATTTATTTAATATTCTTTTGTATTATTTTAGTGTTTCAAATGACATTCAAGTTCTGGTAATAAATATTAGTTAATGTTAGTATCAAATAAGTTGTTGTTTGATAGATATTTTAAACCTTGATGAAGACACAATTTATAATTTTTTAAGTTCAGAAGAAGTCATAATTAAATGCTTTTTATTACTTAATTCTAGTGATTCTTGTGAGATATTAGACAATTTATATCTTTTATTTGGAAATATAATCTCAGAAAAACAAATTAATATAAACCAGTTAAAAGTTTCTATAACAAATAATGATAATATAATTCAAATAATAGTATTTAAAAATATACTCGAAGAAAGATTTCTCAATGAAAAGTTTCAATTAACTCCTAATTACTTAAGAGAATCAATTATATTTTGCTTAGATAAGGTCTTACTAAATTTAGTCCATTTCAAGGAAAGTCAAGAGATAACGAATGTATTATTTTATTTTAATATAAATAGTATTTGAATCTAATTCTACCTAGTGTAATAAAATGTTTTAATTCATCAAATGATTTAAAAGATACGACTTTAATTGAATTAGTGAAATTATTAACAAATATGATTAAACACATCCCACAAAAAGTAAAATATTTAATAGAGTCAGAAATATTTTTAAGAATCAATCCATATTTGAAATTAGAAAAAGAATGTTCAGTCGAATTACTTTATTTTATATTAATTTTTGTTACCGAAATTTTATACTATTCAGACAATGACGACGAAGGCAAGTTAATTAGTCAGAAAGTTGTTAGAACTTGTTTGGTATTATTATCAAATGAAGATGACGAAAAAATGAAAGAAGCTCTCATTTTTTTGTTAACAAATATTGCATCCTTCGATTTAAATTTATTACTTGATACTATGAAAGATTTTCCTGATTTTCTACTAAAAATCAATAATTTATTTATGAATGGAAGACAAAAGGTAAATTATAAACAATATAATAAATTTAAACATTAACTTTTTAGATCAGTTATGAAACCTTTCATTTTATTAGAAATTGTTATTTAAAATCTCAAGAGGACTATAAAGAAAAAATAATAATCACATTTTCTATACCTATCTATGTACTTCATCTAATTAAAGATAAAAACTATCTATTAAAAACAGAAGAAATTCAATTTGAGATATTTTTAGACTTTTTAGAAAGTCTAGTGAATTTTTTATCTGAAAAGGAAAATACACGTATAATAGAAAAATTCAAAGTTGAGCTAGAAAATATTCTTGATATTCTCACTGATTTTTTTACAAGTTCAAATAGCTCAAACCAACGTAAATTAAATAGAAAAAGTCAATTAAAAATTGAATATATAATAGAAAGATTAAATCTTTTTCAATAATTATATATAATATGAACATATTATAATATAATGTTTTTCTATATTTTCTATATTAAATTTTCTATATAAAATTTTTATTTATTATTATATAATTAGTAATTAGTTATATAATGGATTACTAGTTTTGTACAACAGGTTCATATAGGAATATTGTTTATCTTCTTCTTTCATTAATTGTTTATAAGTTTTCGAATAATTTCTAAAAATTTTAGGGATTGTCTTTTCTGTAGAGTACTTTTTCTTATTAGCTTTTGTAAAGTCATATTTTGTCTCCTTTAAATCTTTTAATAAATCCTTTTCAAGTTTTAAATTATCTTTCGGTGACTTTACTAAAATTCTATTCTTCGATGAAGACTTTTTATTTATATTAGGATTACTTTGCTTCGAATTTGGATCAGCAATAATAATATTACTATTAGGAGCAATAAAATAACTATTTTTAGGAGATATTATCCCAGTATTATAATTTAGTCTATTCATTTTATCTTCTTTTATTGCATAGTCAAATTTAATATTTTTAAAATTGACCTTTGAAATGGCATTTGAAGGGTTTGACGAATATATATTCCTTGGAATTTTTGTTTGAATTTCAATATCATGTTTGCTTCCTAATCCAAACTCATTATCATTTCTATTATACTGTTGGTTAAATTCTTGATTTTTTGCTGCAAATTCTTCTTTTTCCTTACTGATATTTCTTGACAGTAAAAGATTAGTTTTACTAAATGAAGATGGCTTTGCACTTTTTATTTTAGAATTGAAATAATTAATATTACTGTTTCCATTTGTATTAAGTTTTAAACAGTTTTCTCCGGTTATTACACATATACTCTTTATTTGTTTTTCTTCATTTTCGTCATTTAATGTTTCAAATAAACTTTTACTTTGTTTGTTACTATCTGTAGCTTGATTGCTATTATTCTTTCTTTTATTAAGTTTTCGACTTATTTGTTGTTCTTCGTTTAATTTGTTTGCTTGCTCATTTTCGATCGGGTAGTCTTGATGAGAATTTTGATAGCTTTGACCTGGTAGTTCAAATTTATTTGATTTGTTCTTATTTGTTTTTCTAAAGCCAGCTGCTTGAGTATTTGGTCTTGTTCTATCTATCATTCTTTGTATTGGAAAATCCTTTTTCATCAAATTTGAAAAAGAAGAATATTCATAACAATCTGTAAGAATTAAATCTTCTTTATTTATAAGATTGGGTACACAGAAAATAGGAAGTTTAGTAAATTCTCCATCTTCACAATTTATTTTAAACTTACTTGTTGAATTGAATTTCATTATAAAAATTATTTAATTAATAAGTTATTAATAAAATTCACTTGATTTATTTGAATATTTTTATTGTGTTTAAGCTTATTAATAAAATTTATCAAAACTATTAATTTTCTACATAATAATTTAATCTATTCTATTAACAAATTATTATGGAAAACTACAATAATGGTAAATAAAAACATATAAAATACATAAATAACTTTACTTTTATTAGTTAGCCCAGCATCTAAACCTAATGTTCTAACTTTATCGTCTATTTTAGATATAGAAGGATTTAATTATTTGAATACGATATTATTTGAATCTAGTAAATCAATTTTGATAGAGCAAATATATAAAGCAACTACTCACGGAGATGTAAATTTTCATAAATATTGCGATAATAAAGGACCTACAGTGGTTTTAATTAAAGCAAATGATTACGTTTTTGGTGGCTATAGTAAATTAAATTGGGATGGAGTTAAATCCAAATTTAATACAGATACTACATCTTTTTTATTCTCACTTACAAAAAAGGAAAAATATCCAATAAAGACATCAATATATGCAATATACAATGTAAGTAAAACATACATACTTGGCTACGGATATCCTGACGGAATTATTTTATTTGAAAATTTTCTCACCAAATCAACAAATACTGGTTTAATCGGGGCATGTTATGGATATAGCAACAAAGAAACTCCATTAGCGGGTAATAAAAAAGAATTTAAAGTACAAGAGTTAGAAGTATATACGTTGTACCAATTACCATAAAAGTTATTATAACTTAAATAACGATTGAAATAATAGTATTAATAGTATATTAAGTTTAAATTGTTTTTATTCTAATTAATATAAATTGTTATTTTAAATAATATTTTACTTATAAAAATTAATTAAGTTATTGATAATCAAAGTTAATTCCATTCAATGATCGTCTTTTTCATTTTCTAAATTTATTTTCTTAATTATTACTTTGAACAAGGAATTCCAATTTCTCTAATTAAGGTTAATATAAAAAATTACTATATACCGTCGTCATGATTTTCTTCTACGAAAATATATCTTTTAAATGTTCTATTATTTGATCTTTCGTTACTAGTTTCTCTTTTGACATTTATGTATATAGTAGTCAAGATCAATATAATAACATATACAATGGAGGATCCGAATAAAGCGTATATTGCTTGTGGTCTATAAAAGATTAAATATTATTTGTATTAAGTAAGTAATTAACCTGCTTGTGTTATTTAATTTCAAAAATTCGTAATCGTAAACAGCTAGGATTCCAATAAATGCCTAAATTCCGTTATAATAAATTTAATGTAATTATTAGTTACTAGTATGATTATTGCAAAGTAACTTATTCCTCGCAAGAATTTTAGAAATCCAAGCATTTATTCAAATTATTAATAATATTTATATTAAAATATTATTATATTAATAACTATTATAAATAAGTTATTGTTGCAACTTAAAACTTAATATTGTAATTGAAGTAGAAAATATTATTTTATAAAAGTACACAAAGATAAATGAAACTAGCTTTCAAAAATTAATTAACTTCACAATTTTATCACAGTTATTTAATTTATTATTTAATCAAATTATAAATTATAAATTATAAATAAAATTAACTTAAACAAAAAAGAATTGTATTATAATTATAGTTAATAAATGTATAATAATAAATAATATTATTTATAAACTGTTTTACATACTAATTTTCATTATTTAAGTCAAAGACATCGAAGGCATCATTATGATTTAATAAGTGTTGAGATATCATTTCTTCCCTCTTCAACATTTGGGAGAAACTTTTAAGTTTATTTCTTAAAGTTTTAATTCTGTCTTCTTTCTCTTCCAAGATTTTATCAAGATGATTTACGTATATATCAATATCAGAACCTGGTTTATCTACTTCATTTATTAAGTTCATTTCCTAAGAATTATATTATATAATATATTACCTCTTTGACTATTTCGACCATATCATCTATATGAGTCCTATGATCGCTTATTAAATCTTCTTCATTTTTAAGAATAACTTGAATTAACTTTTCATGTTCTTCAGATAGTTTATTAATGTCCATTTCTAATATGTTATTCCTTCTATTAAAATATAAAATTTACTCTTTATTTTCGATTTGCTTATTTTTGGAATAAGGATTATGATTTTTAATTATTTCTTTGTCTTTTTGTCCATCCATAACTTTTAAATTGTTGAAGTTAACATTATTGTTATTATTCATATTATTAAGGTTTGTATAGTTGTTATTTAGCTTTGGAACTGAGTAATGTTTGTCATTTTTATTATCTTTATTATCTTTAGCTTGGAATAGCTGGTTTATATGCATACCTCCTATATTGTTGTTAGATAGCCCTTTATTATCACTTTTAGTTTTTGTTATTCCAGTTGATATTCTTTTTTCATTTACTTTTAAAATTTCATATTTAACAGTTTTACCTAAAGGTTAATTAACATAATACCATGTTGTCTTGGTAACATTAACATTTTGGCAAGTTCATCACCAGTATCTTTGTCTGAATTATCATCCTTATCTTTTCTTAGTTCTTTTACTCTATCGGCATATCTTAATGTGTTTAAAGTATGTTCTGTACAAGTTAGACTTGGTGATATATTAGCAATCATTAAAGTTCTACTATTTCCGATAAATGAGTCTCTTAGAACTAAAGTTAGTTTTGATCCTCTAAAAGGAGTGTGCTTTTTTTCTTGATCTATTGCTCTTATGCACTCTTTTAAAGCTAGAAGAGATTTATTAATTTCTGCTCCGTCGATTCTAATAAGCATTACAATTAGTTTAATAAAATTTTCTTACCTTGTTTGTCTATTTGTATCTATAGTATCGTGAGCTCTTTCACTTCCAGCTAGATCTATAAAGGATATTTTTCCAAATGGATTCCCATTTGCTTCTTTAATACCAATTTGCAAGATACCATGAGATCTTGAAGAGTCCATATTTGCCCCAGTAACTCCGACAGTTCTAGCTTTAAGACCATATTCAATAATTTGCATCATGGCTTGTATATTTGTAATTTGTTTTTCTTGCAGGCCTACTATACATATATTCTAATTTTATTTCAATTATATACTTGATTGCCATCTTCTCTAGCAACCAGAAGATTTCTTTCATTTAATAAGTCATAGAGCTTTCCACAGTAAATTTCATAAAAAGAGACCCATATTTCTAAGTGCATAAAGCTATCTTGTTCAAGGAAATTAAAAATATCATAAGCAGATAATAAATATAATCCTGGGTTATTTGCATTTCCCATCATAGTATGAGTCTTCCCTGAACCTGTTTGTCCGTAGGCAAAGCAAGTAATTTTAGCTTTATTTACAAATGCTGTTTCAACTAATGGACGGACACAATCCAAATAAATCTAATTTTATATTATTTATATACATTTTCGTTTGTTGAGTTTTCATCAAAGGCCCTATCGAATGTAAAATGATGTTCTTCTATGTACTTTGTCATATCAACTTTATTTCTATTTTAATAATATTATGATAAATATGTAAAATTATAGTTATACTTTAATTCCTTGGCGACTATAGTTTTTAAATTTCTTGTTTCAATTATATCAATATCATTTTTTTGAATTTCTTTTTTATTTATTGGTCTCTTTCTCACTATGACTTTTATCTTCTCTGGTACTTCCTTGTTCTGTAACATTTTTATTTTATTTGATTTCCTAAATAATTAAATTTAATTTAAATTATCAAATTTTAAATTGTAATCGTTAAATATACAAAATTTCTAATTTAATATTATTTTTATTAAGTATTAGATTAATTATTATATATTATTACGATTACATAACAATGCATATTTAAAATGGATCTAGTTTGCCATAGTCCTAAGTTGGTTCATAGGAGCTCTTTAACAAGACATAAACAAGAGATTAAAGAATCTAAGGATTTAACAAAAATTGAACAGATTTACAAAGATTTAGTTCCAACTGCCCCAGAAAGTAAAGAAGTTTGCAAAGTTACTTTTCCAGATGGTAAAATAATTGAACTGCCAATTTTACTTGGGACTCTTGGTCCTCCTATGATTGATGTTAGAAATTTATATGGAAAGTCAGGATACTTTACTTTTGATCCTGGCTTTACAAATACAGGAAGCTGTGTATCACAAATTACTTATATCGACGGAGAAAAAGGAGAGTTACTTTATAGAGGATATAAAATTCAAGATATTGCTGAGAATTGTGATTTTATCGAAACTTGCTATTTATTACTTTATGGAGAACTTCCAAGTGTTGAAGACAAAAAGAAATTTGACGATGAAATAAAGCACGAAATGTTAGTACACGATAAACTAATTTCTTTTTATAAAGGTTTTCAATCTGGAGCCCATCCAATGGCTATTCTTGTAGGGGTTGTCGGCGCTTTATCATCATTCATGTATGATGGATTAGATATTGAAGACCCTATTCAAAGAGAATATGCAGCCATTAAACTTATTGCCAAAATGCCCATGATAGCTGCTATCTCCTTCAGAACTGCTATGGGCTTACCAATCATTTACCCTAGAAATGATCTTACATATACAGAAAACTTTTTATATATGATGTTTGCAGATCCAATGGATAAGGACTGGCAAGTTGATAAGTTATTAGCAGATGTATTAGATAAAATTTTAATTTTACATGCCGACCACGAACAAAATGCCTCAACAGCTACTGTTCGAATAGCCGGCTCAAGTTTAGCTAATCCTTTTGCTTGTATTGCTGCTGGTATTGCAAGTTTATGGGGACCAATGCATGGTGGAGCAAATGAAGCTGTACTAAATATGTTAGATGAAATACAAATTAAAGAAAATATTCCCTCTACTATTGATCTTATTAAAGACAAAAAATTCAGGCTTATGGGCTTCGGACACAGAGTATATAAAAACTTTGATCCTAGAGCAGGAATAATGAGAACTTTATGTCACAAAGTTTTAAAACATATTGGTAGTGAAGATGATCAATTTTTAGAGCTAAGCATGGAATTAGAAAAATGCGCTTTAGAAGATAAATACTTTGTTGATAGAAAACTATATCCAAATGTTGATTATTATTCAGGAATCGTATTAAAAGCCATTGGAATTCCTAAAGACATGTTTACTGTCATTTTTGCTTTAGCTAGATCAATTGGATGGATAAGTCAATGGAGAGAAATGATATCAGAGAAAATGATTAAAATTGGTCGACCAAGACAATTGTATGTAGGACAAAAAGAGAGGAAATTCATGAATATTGCTGACAGGAAAGACAACTTTAAAGAACTTACATCAATCTTCAAAGTTAAAAAAGGAAAGAAAGGATTTACAATATATAATCCATAATAAATATTATTATTATAGTTTATAGAATTAAATTTAAAATAAAATATTTAAAAGAAATATAATAATTAATTTATATTCTATTAGTGTTTATTATTATCTTATTTATTTACTCCTTAAGGAATAACAACCATCCTGGATCAATATTAAGTTTAAATCCTTGAAAGAATGAAGTAATACTATTGAAGTCTCTTTGAACTATAGTATCTTCATTAGATAATCCATGAATGTAGCATAGTTTGTTATATAAACCAAGTCCAGCAAAAGGATCGAATACTCCAATAGCTAATACAAATACATAAGAATACGTAATTTTTGACTTGCTAAGAAGTTTAATGAATTTCTTGATAAAACTTTGTCCTTCGATTAGTTTCAATTCTTCAAATTCTTTCTTTTTGGGTTCTACTAAAAAGCTTTCTAACTTTCTTAATTTATATTTATTTTCAAAATCTGTTTGAGAGTTAGATAAGAAAAAGCTATCTACATTTTTGTTAAATAATTCTTTATCAGCTCGAATATAAGTATGATCAGCACTTCCGAATAAAGTAATTTCTTTAACTTTATATGTATCTACGAATACTTTTACAAACTCGTCATAGAAATTTTGAATGTAGTGAGTATTAACAGTAGCTAAAAAGTTAAGAAGTAAAAGATTTTTAGAGGAATTAAAATAAAGTTCAGCATTGTAATGAATATTTCCATCACTATGTAGTCCAATTGAAGAATACAAATATTGGCTGTAGTAAATTCCAATTCTTTCAAATTTATTATTTTTGACAAGTAAATCTGAAGCGAAATTACCACAAATTCCATGAGTAGGTAGAGCAATTAAGAGGTTACTTCCATTTAGGAGATTAGCACTTTGAAAGAACTTTATCATTTTATATAAAATTATAATTACCAAATTAATAAATTAATTAACTTATTTTATTATAGAGATTCTATTATATTACATTATAACTATATAAACTAATATAATATTATTATAAAACAAAAAATAATTATAACAATAGATTAATTTATTATTAAAATTATCTTAGATTTACTTGTTCAGCAACAGAATCAACATTTCCTTTTTCAGATCCTTTTTGGAATTCGATTTCTAATTTTATTGGTTGTTGAGCTCTTCTTCTTGCATCAGCTATTAACTTGTCAGTTATATATTTCAATGCCATTAAATCTACAACATCGTTATCCTTCCATCTTAAGCTCTTTAAATTTCTTGAATCGTCTTCAATAATTCTATAGTCATCAGTTTGTCTATCCCAAAATCCTAATAAAACACCTAGTCTAAATTCGGCTTTGGTTAACATACCTTTAATTGAAGCCATATTTTTTAGTACAAAGTCATTAGTAACAGCAGTTCTTATTGTTGCTTGATTTGCTAAAGAAAAGTAATTCCATTTAGTAGTATCTCTTCTAAGATTTTTTAGTTTATCCATAATGTCTTTGCTAGAAATTAAGCCATCCTTATTACAATCAATATAAGAAAATATTCCATCAATTTTATCAGTAAGCTTATTATAGCATAAAGTACAATCATCACTACTTAAGATTTTTTTATTTTGCCATATTGAACCTAGAATAAATTCTCTAGGGCTTAGTCTACCGTCCATATTCATGTCATATGATTGAATAAATGATTTTGCAAAGTCATCTACTTTATCTAATGACCAGTTATTTACTTTTGCTCCTTTATTTATTTGAACTGCATTAAGAGAAAGTTTGTATACTTCATGGTCTAAATTTTTATTAAAATTAATCATTTGACGAGTTATTGTTTCTTTTGCTGCGTCATTTAGATTTACGGGAATTTTATAATTTAAGTTATAAGGGTCTTTATAATCTTTAGTATCACCATTTGGATAAGCTTTGAATGAATTGTAAATTAACTTAAAATCTTTGAGAACAAGAGGTCTGAGAGATGGGTCTAAAAAGTCGAATAAATAGGATGCTTGTTCGTATCCCCATTTTTTAATCCAATAAAATTTACCTCCATTTCTTGAGGTTCTTAATTCTGTTAAATCATCTGATATTCCAATTTTCATAAGTTCAAACCTTAATACTTTTTCACCTGAACACTTTTCATTTCTACCTTGTACAAACATAGCTTTCCAGCTTGCTTCTTCATCACGATCTGGTTTATAATCGGCCTTTTTTTTAATTGCATAGCCATTTCCCATATCAATTGCATTTCCATCAGCATCAACACCACCTTTTCCGTTTTTTCCACCATTTGAGCCATTTCCGTTTGATCCTCCTCTACCATTGCTAGATCCATTACTTGAACCATTTCTGCTTGAACTACTAGAATTTCTTGAGCTACTTGAATTGCTTGAGCTAGAGCTTGAATTTCTTGAGCTTGAACTCGAACTACTTGAACTAGAACTACCTGAACTACCTGAACTACCTGAACTACCTGAATTACCTGAACTACCGTAACTACCTCCAGAATGACCTCCTGATGGTCTTCTATTAGGAGGTCTATTATTTTTACCATTTATTGCATTTTTTACACCGTTTAGCACTGCTCTTCCTGCTTTTTTGACTCCATTTACAACTGCATTTTTCACTTTAGCTCCTACTTTTTTTACACCAGCTGCAACTGCTCTTCCAACTTTTGAATTTTTAATTGCATTTCCAACTTTTTTAACACCATTAACAACTCCTTTTCCTAATTTTTTAGCTCCATTAACAACAGCGTTTCCTACTTTTTTTGCTTTATTAACAACAGCCTTTCCTACACTTTTTGCTTTATTAGCTACTGCTTTTCCTACTTTTTTAACACCTGCAGCTACTTTTTTAACACCTGATGCTACTGCATGTCCTACTTTTTTTGCAGCTTTTCCAACTTTAGAATTAGCAATTGCATTTCCTACTTTTTTTACTGCTTTTCCTACTTTAGAATTTGCTACTGCGTTTCCAACTTTTTTGACAGCTGCTTTAGCTTTTAATACTCCAGCAGAAATTCCTTTTTTTATTTTAGAGAATGAAGGCCACTTTTCACCTTCCTTAGTTTTAATTATTTTAACTGAGTCTATTAACATAAAATTGACCAATATTAAGATCAAAATGTAAAAATTAAACTTCATTTTTTAGTTTTATAAAATTAATAAAATAAAGTTAATAATATATAAACTTATAAATATATATTATTATAATAATACTTAAAAATTAAAATAATAATAAAAAATATTATAAACAAATTATTAGCTAAAATTAAATTATCTAAAAGTTCTTAAACCATTTTTCGTACTCTTCCAAATTTTTAGTGTCAATTTTGTCGGTTTTCTTTGGATTTTCCCATGGTTTTACATTATCCTATTAATTATTTATTAATTTTACTTTCACATATTTATTAAAAGGCACTTTTTTACTTAAATCATCAGGTTTGAGTTTTGGCTTTAATGGAACATCAAGTGACATGTTTATTAAATTTTCCCAGCTGAAATTGGCAAACCATGGATGATTTTTTATATTATTAAATTTATAACATCTTTGTAGTATATTTTTAGTCAACATGAAATTTATTAAGTGTTTGAATTCTTTATCTTTTACAAAATTTGGGAATTTAATATTACTAAGAAGATTAAGATAAAAATATTACTCGTTTAGAATAGCAACATAGACATTCATTGGATCATCTGCATTTTCCCCGAATGGTACACCTCCACACATGAATTCAAACATACATATAGCTAATTATTAATAATTATTTATTACCAACAGACCAAAAATCTATTGCGAATGTATAACCTTCTCCGATAATAACCTCAGGAGCCATATAATGAGGAGTTCCTATAATTGTTGTAGTTCTATCAGTTATCTCCTTTGCTGTTCCAAAATCAATTAATTTCATATAGCCCTAAAGTTAACTTAATTAATTACCATTTCATTTATAATTATATTCTCTGGCTTGATATCTCTATATATTATTTTTCGTTCATGTAAATATTCAATAGAAAGCATTATAGCTCCAGCATAAAATTGTGTCTGGTATTTATTCAGTAAACCTATTTCTCTAATGATATCAAAAAGTTCTTTGCCTTTTATATGCTCCATTAAGAAATAAATAAACTTGCTATCTTTTAATGTTTTGACAAGTTTTACTATGAAAGGATGATCAAGCTTAAGTAATATAGATCTTTCCAGTTCAAGATTTTTGTGTAATATTTCAGCATTAATTTGTATTTTGTCTACTCCTTTTATCGCATAGAAGGCTTTATTTTTTAATGATTGTACTAAGTATACACTTCCAAAATTTCCACTTCCTAGCACACCTACATAATCAAGGTCATCCATTTCTACTGTATTATCTTGGAGTAATAGCCTCTTTTGTAGAAAGTCTTTCAAGTTATCTTCTAATAGGTTCTTAAAGTCTCTTTCTTCTAGTACATATACATCTACTTTTCCATTTGCTTTTGCTGATGCGCTTCTTTTTTCTTTGAAGAACAAAGCTCTTTCACCGAAGCTTTCAGTTTCATTTAAGGTTCTAATATAGTTTTTATTTACAACGATGTCAACTTTTCCACTTTTGATAATATAAAACTTTGAATCTTCTTCCCCTTGTGTAATAATATTTTGTCCATCAGTATAACTTTGAATAGAAACTGCTTTTATAAGACTATCTAGTTTCTTTTTTGAAAGAGATGCAAATAATGGAACTTTTTTTAAAAATTCTTGGACTTCGCTTAAGGTAACGGCTTCTTGAATATTTCCTCCAATAACACCGAGGAACTGTTCAGAGTCAGCGATACAAACAAGACTTCTAGGGTCAGAAATAATGTTGAATTCGGTTCTAAAATAATTATTGTAAATTTTACTTATTGGTCGACTTTGAGTTTATTTCATTTTCATATAATATACTTCCCCTTGAAGCTATAATTTCATTTGTTTGACCCTAAAAAATTATAAACTTTATTACATTGACTAAATTTCCTTCGATAATAGCGATAATTGAACCTGACATTTTAGAGCCTTTTTCTAATACAACGTCACCTTTCTTAAAATCTAATATTTTAAAACATTTGTAAGAGTTTTCAAGTATTTGGCTATTTATTTTATTGAAGTATTGTGAATTTTGGAAGCAATTCATAAGACAGTTCAAAAATAATATATCTCTATACTTGTCACCTAACATTCCTTTTAAAGTTTGAACTGATATCACATATAAAACTGTTGTTTCTGCAGTTACTACATCTAAAGTCCTTTCTGTTTCTAATAGAACTGACATTTCTCCAAAATATTCTCCTTTAGACAGTTTTCTGATGACCTTACCTTCTGCTCTACATTCTACAGACCCTTCTTTAATAATATAGAGACAATGTGCAAGTTCCCCGGCTAATTTTTATTATTAATAATACCTTTAACAATATAATGATCTTTTTCATAAGTTTCTTTAATTAAGTTTTGGCTTAGGATTGACTTTGTTTCAGGGTCAATGTTACCTATAAATTTTGATTATTATAAAATGTACTTAAAAATGGAACTGAAGCTAAATATTTTTTTATTTCTACATGATTTAAATTATTTATATGATCTATAATTTTTCTAAAGTTCCTTCTTTCCATACACCAAACTTTTAAGTTAGATTCGCTAATTATAGTAGCCGATCTTGGAGCACTATGAAGTAAAGCTAGTTCTCCAAAACTTTGACCAGCTTTCATGGTTTTTATTTTAACTTTATTGATATGAACTGATATTTCTCCTTCTTTAATTATGTAGAAATAGGTTCCATCTTGATTTTGTTCAAATAAAACTGTTCCAGAATCGACAGTAAATAAACTCATCTCTTTTATAATCTCATTTCTCAAATGGGTTATAAAAATCGTTACCTAGCATTTTTATCTAGTATTCTTAGAAAGAAGTGCTTCTGTAGACAAGCGTCTATCATTTCTTTGTCTTCACAATCCTTATTGTGTTTCTTAACCAATTTCAAAATACTCGCCTCTGTACTGGCAACAGAGCTTGTGTTTGCTGAACTCAATTTTTTAATACTTTTCTCTCCCATCTTTTGTTTTCTCTCATCGTTTTTACCGGAATCTTGGATTTATTATATGTTATACCTTTATTAGTTGTATCACCAGAGTTATCTGACTTAGAAGTTGATGTATCTATACTAAAATTTATATCTTTATCTTTTGTGAGTTTTGGTCCCATTTAGAATAATTTAATTATAAATATATAAGTTAAAATAATAATATAATTAATAAACAATTTATAATCACTTTGAACTCTTATTTTTTAATTATATATTTTTTTATATAATTTATTTTTATTGTTAATATAGTTATATATATTAATGGAAATAAGTAAATACATTGAAATTCTTTTAGAAGGAAAAATATTAAACGAACGCCAATGTAAAATTTTATGTGAAAAGGTTTTAATCAATTATAATTAATATTAAGGCGAAAGAGGTTTTATTAGAGGAAAGTAATATTCATCCAATAGAAGCACCTGTTAATATATGTGGTGATATTCATGGACAATTTTATGATCTATTAAAACTATTTGAAATAGGAGGACAAGTGCCTAATTCGAGATATTTATTTCTAGGTGATTATGTAGATAGAGGAAATCATTCAGTTGAAACTATATCATATTTACTTTGTTTAAAAGTAGCATATCCTGATCATATATTTTTAATAAGAGGTAATCATGAATCAAGAATGATAAGTATGACATATGGATTTTATACTGAAATATATAAAAAATATGGAAATTACAATGCGTTTAAGTATTTTAATGAAGCATTTGATTGCTTACCATTAGGAGCTGTAACTTAATTATTTTAATAATTTTTTTTTCATTTATTAGATTGTTGAAGGGTCCATTTTTGGTTGTCATGGTGGATTATCACCTGAAGTATCTGCAATCGATCAATTTAGATTATTATATAGAAAGTGTGAAATCCCGAATGCAGGACCTATATCAGGTATAACTTTTAACTTACTCATTTATAATATTTCTCTAGATTTAATGTGGTCAGACCCAGATGATAAAATTGAGACTTGGACTCCAAGTGAAAGAGGCGCAGGATGGTATTTCGGTTGGAAAGCTGTTGAACAAGTATTTGAAAAATAATGCTAGTTTAATCATATCAATAGTTTAGATTTAGTTGTTAGAGCTCATCAACTAGCAATGGATGGCTTTAAGTATTCGTATGAAAAGGAGATATTGTTAACAATTTGGTCAGCTCCAAATTATTATTATAGGTGTGGAAATCGAGCAGCTTTTTTAAAAGTTGATAAAAATTTAAATAAATCCTTTGAAGTATTCGGAGCCCATTCAAAAAGTACAGAAGAAAATGGAATTATTTCAGATATATTACCTTACTTTTTATAACTAGTTAAATAAATGTAAATTGTATTTTTAAAGATTTTTAAAAGTTAAGAATTTTACTAATTAGTATAAATTAAAGCATATAAATATATATAATATAATCAAATTAATTATTCAAAATATTTAAATTTATACAAATTAACAAATAAAAAATGTTAATAAAGAAATAAGTCTACTGAATAAAAGCATATAAAATTATATAAATCTATAACTATATAAAAGTTATTATTAATACTTTATTTATTTAATTATTAGTATTTATTACTTAATCTATATTTGATTATCCCTTTAAATGTAAAGCCATCATCAAGTCTGATCCTGGGATTATTTTACATTCATCAATTGTACTTTCATCATTCATTAATTTCCCTCCATGTATTAATCTTATTTGTTCTTTAGGTATTCCTTCCTTTTCTGTTAAAGCTTCTTTAATTTCTATAACTTTTTGATTTCCGTCGAAGTCAAATGATATTTTTCTTCCTGATAGTGTTTTAATAGTTATTAACATTTATTTATTTATTATAAAAAAATAAACTTAAAGCATATATATAATATATTTATACATTATAATATAAATATTATAAATCTAATAAATGAAAGTGAAAATACTTATATATTTCACAGTAGCTACTATAAATATTATGTTCTTGATTCTTTTAATTTTAGTAGTATTTCATTTTACTAGCGGAATGAAATATCTCTTATTTACAATGACTTTTCTTAACTTTATTGCATCTACAATATATGCTGTAAGCATAATTTTAATTGAACACTATAAATTTAGAAATCAGACTTTTATACATTTTATTAAGGATATTTACTATAAATATTTATTCATATTGGCTGTTATGATGATATTTTCTTATTGGAATTTAGTTTATTTAGGAGGAGACTTTATGTCCTTTAGCAGTGAATTAAAATGGGTCTTATCTAGCATTTATGTTCATTTATTAATTCCAGTTTTAATACTTAGTGATTTCTTTATAACGCCCAGAAAAAAAGTTTTTAATATTTATTACGATTTACTATTTTTAATACTTTGGGTAGGTTATGTTTCTTGGATAGTTATTTTAGCAAAACATTTTGAAGTGTATCTTTATCCTTTCTTGCAAAAGCTAAAGATTAAGTATGTCGTATTTGTATTTTTTATGTCTTCAGTTTTTGGATTCTTTTTTAATATTTTTTATTATTATTGGATATCTAATCATTCACCTAAGAAATATGAAGCATATCATAAAGAACTTGAAAAAGAAAGAATTATTGCAAATGATGATATTTTTATTGAACAAAATAATAGTTATAATACAATATAAAATTATATATATAATTTCAAATAATTTAATTTGTAATGTAATGTTATATATATTATTAATTTATTATTATTTATATCTGAATATAAATGAATCACGCACTACCAAATGTACATTTAGCAAAAGACTGGCAAGAAAGAGTAAAATGTTGGTTCGATCAACCAGCTAGAAAGAAAAGGAGGCGACAAACTAGAGAAAGAAAGAGAACCTTAGCTAGTCCCAAGTATTTTAAATAATTAATATTAGTCCTTCTCATTCATTGAGACCTGTAGTTAGAGGACAAACATCCAGATATAATATGAAACAAAAATTAGGAAGAGGATTTACTTTAAAAGAGCTAGTATTAGGAGGTGTACACGGACAAAACTACGCTAGATCTTTAGGTATTGCAATTGATTTAAGAAGAAAGGATACCTGCTCCGAAACTTTAAATGTTAATGGAAAGAGAATTAAAGACTATGTTAGTAGCATGATTTTAGCTCCAAGAAGAGGAAAATACGAAAAGAAACCCCAAGTTAAAGAAGCCAATAAAGAAGTACTTAGCGGACCAGAAGCTTCATTCCAAAATACTACTAGATCTGTTGTTCCTTTACCCAAAAAAGAACCCGGATATACTTGGACTACTATTACTAAAGGTATGACTGGAGACATCGTTTATAAAACATTAAGAAAAGAGACTAAAACCGCTAGAGGATTCTATAAAAGAATGGAATTAATAAAAGCCAAAGCAAAAGGAGGAAAGAAATAAATAAAAATAACACATTACTTAATAATTGAAATTATTGATAAAGTTTATGATAATTGTTTGTTTGTTATAATTTATTATTTATTATAATATTTATCTTTTGATTATGATAATATAATGTTAGTTAATTTATTTTAATTATATAACTTAATTTCAAATTAAATAACAAATTATTAATGTCTGGTGGAATAGAAGAAATAAATAGTATTCAAAAAGAGATAGAATTTTACACAAAGAACATTGAACATGAAAAAATAAACCTTAGATTAGCAAAAGAAAGACATCAAAAACAATACGAAAATTTAATAAAACTACAAAATTCTGGAAAACCTACTGTAGGCAAGGATAAAACAATTGACAAAAGTCAACATGCTAGAAAAACAAGCATGGAGTTTTTATCACGCGAGTCTCTCAAATTTGAATCAAATTTAGAAAACATTAACGATGAAATAAATACTCTAGCCTTAGAAAATAAGGAACTACGAAGAAAAATAGAAGAATTACGTAAAAATAAACTTACTTCATCACACTTACTTGAACAACTAAAGCAAACTAATGAGCAAACTAAATTAAAATTTGAAGAACTTTACAGAGCTAATAAAAAGAACAAAGAAGATCAAGACGGGGTTATAAGTAATATTTTCATATAATAAAAATATAAGATTTGAAAAGGATGGACTTAGAAACTGTAAAAAAGATTGGTCAAGAAGAGAATGGAGTTTTTAATGCAAATAGAGATGGCTTAGAAAAAAAGTATCAAGTAAATAAATCAATTTTATAACAATTATTATAATAGGAAATCGTAGAGGAAAATATTAAAAGAGAACGTGAGCACAAAAAGGAAATTAGTGCTAAAATTCCATCTGGAATAAAAAAAGAAGACACCGAAGCCGTTCAGATGGCAGATGAGGACATATCGGACAGAGCACCGATTTTAGAAGCTTTAATTGAAAAATGGAAATTCTTTATAAAATCAAAGAAAATAATGCTTGAGAAATATATTAAAAATTCAACATCAATAACTGAGTCGTTCGACAAAATGACTAAATATTTAGGAACAGACTCTTATGAATCTCTTCCATTTATATTAGAGAAAATGGAAGCTCAAATGAGTTCCATTGAGATGTTTATTTCAAAATTAAATAATGAGCAAGATATCTTAGAAGATGAGAAAAGGTCTTACGAAGAGAAGATTAAAATTTTAAAGGTAAATTAGTTTTATGACGACAATAATAATTTATAATAATTTTAGGAAAAAAGCAATCTTTCCAATAAGAAAAAGCAAACATTCAACAATAATAAGTCAAACCATATCCACAAACTAAAAGAGCAAATACGTGAAATTGACGAAGATATTGAAAGAAGAAGGAACTTCTTTGAAAGTTTACAGGAGCCCACTGATGATTTCTTACTAAAATTAGAAAATTCATATATTAAGGAATATATTCCAGCCAAAGTTGCTGTAAACAAAGCAATTAAATACTCTGAAAATAATATAATTGACATAATAGGTAAGCAATTATAATTAATTCGTAGCAAATGTACAGGACTATCAAAAATTAATTGACGAGTTAGAGAAAAATGATAAAAGTAAGAAAAAGATGGTTGATATGGCTATCAATAAAGATATAGATAAATTAAAAGGAGACATAGTAATTATTATCTTTAATCATTTACTAAATTTTAGAAAATAAAACTAGATCAGTTTAAAAAGGAAAATTATATAAATAACTCAATGATGTCCACGTTTAAAGGTGGAGATAAGAACGTTGGCGGCTTCGATGATGCTATTAAACGTATGGCAGATGAAATAGTTAAAATGGTAAATGTGCCTAAGAAAGATGAAAAGAAGAAGAAATAAATGTTGTGATATAAAATAAATTCATATAATAAATAAAATATTATATAATAATTATAATTAAATTTATAAAAATATATTTATGTAATTTTATTAATTTTATTGATTTAATGATAATTTAAATATGGGTAATCAATTAAAAAACTTTAATTATCAACAATGTACTTATTGCTGTGCAAAAGGAGAAGAAGAAGACAAAAAGACTGACTTCGAAATGAAAGAAAAATATAAAAATGATATGAAAAGTGATAACGCTTTAAAAAACTCAAAATCGAACTCAGAATTTAGTAATTATCAAACAACTCAAGTATATACATTTTAATTAAAAAGTAGGACATGGTCGGTAAGAATAATTAAATTATCATAAAATAAATTATAATTAAAGAAAAGTACCAAACTACTTACACAAATGAAAACAACTTAAACTTAAAACGATATAATAATCACATTTCAGACACTCTGGAGTATTTAAATTTTATAATAATAGGTCTGAAACTGAAAGTAAAGACATCAAAGTAGATAAAAAAATAAAAATTGTTCCATCAAAGCCTTCAGTTAATGCTGAAATAAAAGAAAGTCTTACTATCGTTCAGCCTAAGAAAAAAGTATCAGATATAGTAACTGAATTAATAAACGAGGAGTTAAATTGGGAAAATCAAATGGAATCAGAAAATAAAATAAATGAAGAAGTAGAAAATAAAAAGGCAGAGGCAATCAATACAAAGAAAAAAAGAGTGCCTTCGAATATAGAAGGTAAAATAGATGAAAAGTCTGAAGAATACTACAATGATAATTCCAAATTAAGCAATAAAGAAAAACAACAAATAATGGAAAATAAAGATAAAAAATCAAAAACAACGAGAACAAAAGATGACTTAGAAATATGGAAGAAAATTAATATTAAATCAATTCTTACTGATAATAAGATATATTCAGATGATCAAGGTATATAAATTATTAAATAAAAATATATTAGATGAAATATTATTCCAAGGTGAAATACTAAAGTTATCTCCTTTGACAAGTAGTTCAGGAACTCATTCTAATAAGTACTACTCGACAAAATTTTTAATATTTACAAAAAGAGAGTTTAGGTAATAAATTTTAATTAACATTACAGGTATTATAAATCAAAAGAGTCTTTCTTAACACTACAAAATCCAATTCAGAAAATTCCATCATTCCAAATCTCTGAAATATTAAGGATAAATATAAATACTCCAATAAAAGAAAAAAAGCTTCATCATTTTGCTATAAAAATACTTGCAGATGATGCTTCTAAGTCTCAATTACATAATTTAGATCATTCAAGTAGCCTTATCGGAAAACAGGTGGGAACTTCTCAAAAATCAATAATTCAAGTTTATAATGATAAAAAGTTAGAAGACATCTATAATGAGCTACTTGAGCAGTCTTTAAATGAAGGTTACCAAGACGCTAATGAAGTAAAAAATAATTTAATAATAAATCTAGATTGGAGGTGGTTCTAGTGCTAGAAATAAAAATTCTAACAAAAAAAGGAAAACGGTAAAAATGGGACAAATGGGAAAGGTTGCAAGTGATTTACTTAAACAAACTACAGATGCAAAGAAAAAGCAAAGTAATTAATCATTAATAATAATTAGGTGAGCAAGTAAATATATTTGCTAACAACATCCTGATCTTTGCTTCAGAAAAGGAGAATTTAGTAAATAAATGGGTATGCATTTTAGACTATTTCACAAAGAATTAAATAATTACGCAAATAATTTTTTTATAACAATAATATTACATTTATATACTTCTAATTTATATTTATATTTTTATGTAAAAATAAAATTATACTATTAATATATTAATTATATTAAACCTCTTAAAATATGATACACTTGCATTGTTTTTGAACTTCCAAATTCTAATAAATTGTAAATATACATAAAGAGAAATATAAATTTAATTAAAATATAGTAACTTACATATAATTTGATATCATTTCCATCCAATGCTTCAAGGCCTCTCATTCTAACAGGGGAATTTCCTGGTGCATGAAATTTTCTTGGAGAAGTTCTTTCTGGACTTAATTGCATATCAGGTGTTAATCCTCCTTTCTTAAGTTCATTACCAATTCTTGATATATGTTGGTTTGTATCATCGTCTTTAGTAGTTGTTTGCCTCAATTCAAACTTGTTATTTTTCTTTTTCTTATTTTTTTTATTTTTATTTCTGTATGATTCTAAGTCTAAATATTCTATAGGCTTTTCTCCAAGTTTTGGAATTGGTGTTTCTCTGTCTTGTGAATTCGATTTAATTGGAGAAATTGGAGTAGGAGTAGCTCTAGGTGTATGAGGCTTATTTGTATTTTCGTAATTCAAATTAATATTGAAATCAAGATCTTCATCAGGTGTTTTTAATTCATGAAACTTATTTGAATTTTTTTCATTATTGTTTCTTTGATTATTATCTGGATCACCTCCTAAGCCATTTACAAAATATTGATGTTGATTCATGTTTGATTGAATGTAATTTTTATATTTATTGAAGGCTTCAAGTATGTCCTCATCAGAAGATTTATTATAATAATAGTATTGATCTTCATTATAACCATTATTATCGTAATAATTATATTCATTATCATTATTATTTTGATAATTATTTCTATAGTTTATTCTTCTAGAGTTGTTTGAATTATTTGAATTCTTAGAATGTCTTGGTTCATCAATAATTTTATTTTTTCCATCGATATTCTCAATATTATCACTTTTCTTAATGTTTTGTTGAATATTTATATCGATTACATTTTCACTAATAATATTTGGTTTTGGAATTTCTACTTTTGTAATTGATTTTGTTGAAGTTTGAATTTCTTTACTTGAATATTTAACTTTAGGCTCTTGTTTAATATCTTTGTCTTCATCTAATTTATTCTCCTTTATTCCACCTTCAATTTCATTTATTTTATTTTGCTCAATTGGAGTATAACTACTTTCTATATTATCACTATCTTTAGCATCACTAATAAGTTCTTTACTTTCTTTAATTATTTGTAACGGTTTTGAAAAATTCCACTCATCATTTCTTTCATCATATTTGTCGTTAGTTTTATCAGGAATTATATTGTTTTCAGTATTATCAATTTCATCCTCTAAAGATTCATGATTTCTGTATTCTTCTATTTTATTTTTATCATTCAAGTTATTAAAATCATTTAATACATTTGTATTATTTTTTTCATTTTCATTTTCGAAATAATGAGACTCGCTAGTTTCTCTTTTTGAAACAACAATATTATTATTGTAATCATAAAATTCATCTTTTTCTAAATAGTTAGATTCTTTGGAGTTACGGTTATATTTTATTTTATTTGACTCTTCGATTATTTTCTCTTCAATATTCTGTTTATCATTCTCATGTTTAGAATCATTATCCTCAATATTATTAATATTTATATTCTCCTTGTGAACTGAATTATTAATCTCTTTGTTATCTGAATCTTCATTTTTCTCAGTTAACTTTTGAATAACCTGGTCAGATAAAATAGTAGGTTTATCATTCATAAAAGTATTTCCACTATTAAATTCTTCATTTTTATTTTGCAATTCTTTATTACTATTTAGCAATTTATCTTGTTCAATTTTATTTTTCGGAGTTGAAACAGGAGTAGGTAGTTTTAAAGTTTCATTATTTTTAATATTTTCTGTGTTATCTTTATTAATATTATCTTCCTTTTCATTATTCTTTTCAACTTCCCTATGCATTAATTCATTGAAAAAATCTAAATCCTTTTCTTTAATTTCTCCTTTACTATCATTTTGCTTTATAAACTTATATCCCTCAGGTACAAATAAATTCTTATAGGCCCTTTTAATAGCATCATGAACTTTTGAGTTATCTTTATTTAATTCAGTATCTTTATCATAATTAATTAGTATTCCTTGAGCTAATATTTCATCTTTTATTCCTTTAGGAATTTTATTATTCTTATAAATTTGTTTAATAGCATCATTAATAGACATAAATTCACCTCCGATATCAATAATATTGTCTAAACTTGGATTACTGCATTTTTTATCAATTAATTCGTCCTCATTATTATATATACAATTGTTTTCATTGTATTCTTTTTTATGTTTTTCTGGTTCATCTTGTTTATCCAGTCCTTTATTTGAGAGGAAATTTTCAACAGCTCTTACCCTTTCAAGTTTTTCTTTTGAACTAAAGTTATTATTTCTACTTTTGTCTTCTGAAGGAAAATTCCAATGCTCAAATGTATTAATATACTTATTTGTACTTTTATTGATACTAGAGTTATTTAAATTTACAGCTCCGTTATTGATTAATATTCCATTTCCGTTTATTATACATTCTTTATTTTCTTCCCCGTTTGATATGTTGGCATTTATAACTTCGTTTTTGCCTTCATTTTTGTAGTCGTTAATTAATTCTTCTTTAAGTTCATTTTTTATTAAATTTGCAATGGACTTAACCAATGTGTTTGTAATTAAAGTACTTGTATTTAGTCTTTTGTCATCAGTATCAATCATTTTAATTGTATTCACATTTACTACTGTATTTTTAGCATATTTATCAACAAAAGTGTCATTATAAGATTCTTTATTTTTATCAGGAGATCTTATAATTCCAGTAATTCCTCTTGAATTTTCGTTGTTAAGTTCTTGAACAGATGGCATGACATAATAAGAAGTACTTGGAAGTTGATAGTTATCACTTCTGTTACTAAAGTTTCCTTTGTTTTCTCTTGATCTTGAAGTACGTCTATTTCCTTCTCTATTGCTAAAATTGCCTAAATTTTCATGTTTTCCTGTTGATGATTTTCTGTTTCCTTCTCTTTTGAATTTTTCTGGTTCATCATTAGAATTTTCTCGATTACTAAATTTATATTGATTTTGCTCTCCATTTTTTTCAGCTATTTTAGTAAGCCTCTCCTTTTCAATTCTTCTTGCTTCTTTTTCTTTTCTTTCTCTTTCCTTCCTAAACTTTTTCTTTTTCTTTTTTTCCATTAACATTTTACTTATATCATTCATTTCTGCCTTCATATCTTCAAAAATTTTGCTATAATTATTTATTCTTATTTTGGAATTTTGATTTAATTGTTTTGCAAATGTCATCTTTTCAATTTCGGGTAAAGGATTATAATTAAAGTTTGAGTTATGGATATCAATATTTTTATTTGTCTTAAAAATAGAGTCGTTTAGATCTTCTTTATTTACACTTCTTATTATTTTTTCTCTAATTTGAGGACTTATACTTGTATTTCCTTTGTTAACTAGTCCGTTTATCTTTTTAAAATTTGCAGCTAAATTATTAAACGCATTTGTTAAGCTCTTTCGATTACTTGTGTCATCTTCTTGATTATCTTTATTTACAATATTAGTATGGTAAATGATGTTGTTAGTGTTGTTAGTGTTATTGTTTGTGTCGATTGTCTTATGATTATTTGAAAAGTTTTGTGGGTGAGGAACTGGCTGAGGATATTTATTTGGTGAAATATT
>Ga0100378_1001289_pt1 | contig 26765 bp, 27 predicted proteins | sample CryGeymeta201502_FD_81535 | JGI IMG/M metagenome (GOLD analysis project Ga0100378, IMG submission 81535) | Groundwater microbial communities from Crystal Geyser aquifers in Utah, USA - Crystal Geyser metaG 2015-02 | ecosystem: Environmental > Aquatic > Deep subsurface > Groundwater | place: USA... | reverse complement strand
CCAACCCCAACCCCAACCCCAACCCCAACCCCAATGTGAATTAAATATTTCAAATATTATATATCATCTATTTCTTTTCGACAATTTTCCAAATTGAACTTGGTTTTGTCTCATCTTCTCGATCTGGTCTTTCATATTAAATGTGCTTTTTCCTCGACTTTCTTCACCTTACAATTCGCTCATTTTACGATTTATGATGGCAGATTGTCCATAAAAATCTTTGATATTTAATGATTCTTCTGTGATCTTTTTATTAACCTGAGTATTTTTGCGAGTGTGTCTCATATCCTCATGAGGATCAGGGTTTGAGTATAGTGTGTAATTACGAGGTCTGATCTGAGGGGACAATTTATCTGATCTTTATTATTTGCCTAACCTGTTCATAGCATCTCCAATATTTTCAGAATCAGTCAGATGGGTATTCTTTTTCATGAGTAAGGAATTAACAAGTTCTGTGCCAAGCTGTGAACTCTTCTCGTCGCTTTTTGGATTTTTGAGGGCTGCAAGTTTATAGTTGAGCTATTGTTCCTTCTTTTGGATCGCTTTAAGTTGATCTCTGACAACTTTACGAGCTGTTTCTGCTTATTAATAAAACTTTAAGCAGTTCAAATTAATAGACTGAATGTTTCTCTCGAGGTTTTGTCTCATTTAGGTTTCTCTTTGGAGGAGCTCTTTGTACTTGTTTACCTATTAAATCAATTATTTTTCTTTTTCACATGGTAGGTTGTGTATGTGACTTTAAATCTTCTCTATTCCTCTCTATATTTTCATCTTCAGCTCTTTGTTTTACATCTTTAGGGTCATGATTTTTCCCTCTAAGAAAGATATTTTGCTTCTGCTCTAAATTTTCTCAGCGTAGAGCTCTTTGATCGTCTAAATTTTATTGACATTTTTCTACACTGATAATAATTCATTTTTCAAGTGCTGGTTAGTACTGTTCAATAAGAGAGAATTTTAGTATTTACTCTTCTCTTGCTTCAAAAATTTCAGCTCATCATCCAACTCCATCATTAATTTCTATGCTGTTTCGTTAGTCACAGGGTAATTTTCTTCTGATACACTTTTCAATGAAATTTTGTTCATCATCTCAGAAATTAGATTTTTGGACTGTTCATATTTTTTCTGCTTGGCTTGATCAACTACCTTCTTAACAGGCTCATTTTTACGAACAGATGACACCAACTCAGTGCTGACTTTTCTTTTCGAGTACCCATCATTCTAAGATCCCATTTTTTTGTGTTAATCTCCTTTTGATGAATGCTGTTCCTATTGAATATACAGTTTGCTCTTTGATGGAGTTACTTTCCTGTCTAGAACAATTAACTAAGGCAAAACTTAGTCATATATCTGTTCAGAGTCGAAGTGCATAACGAACAATTATTATATTCTACTTAAGGTGAAGTAAAGAAATTTAATCACTGGTACAATACAGAGGATCAAACACATTCCTGATTAGTTGTTTTATCAACAGTTTATTTATTTAGAGTTGTATCATGGAGAAAACTCTCAAGGAAAATTTCAGTGTGTTCGGCAGAACCACTCTCAGAAAATTTGGAAAGATGAAAATCTACATCGAAGGACTATCACGAGTAAGCATCTAGTAATTGAGATTGGAGCAGATCTCACCACTAATCTAGTCATCCTATCACCTCAGCTCATCACTTTACACGACCCCGACTTAATCAGGTTCGAGGATTCCTACAACACCTATCGTACCTATTGACTCATCAAGACTACGGCAGGGAGTATGTTGGCAAAAAATCACGAGCCGACCATATGATTGAACTTTGTCATCGACTCAACAATAAAGTTTACGTGGATAAGCTAAACACTGAAATAACTGAAGAGGATTGCTTGAAATACGACGTAATCATTTTCTGCGATATTTATGATATTGGCAGGATCATCAGCATTGACAAATTTGTCAGGTCTCAGAAAAATTCCAAGACAGTTGTCATGTATGCCATTCAACTGGGATTCTTTGGCTTATTTGTCACTGACTTCGGATAGGAATGGGAGATGTTTAATTCAGGTGTTGAGTTTCCCAAAATAAACATCAAGAACATCACCAGCGAAGAAAGAGGAAAAGTGACCACCAGTCATCCTCATATGTACAAAACAGGAGACTTCGTTGTCATTAAATACGTCGAAGGAATGAAAAACGTCAACAACGATGCCCGACCTGTTACAGTCATTGACTAAACCTCATTCTATATCGAAGATACTCGTAACTTCGGAGTCTACACAAAAGGAGGAATATGTGAAAAAGTCGATCTAGTTGAAAAGCTGAAATACATATCTATTGAAGACCAGCTTGTCAAGAGGCATTCAGATGTAATGCTATTCGCCAAAGCTGTAATTGCTTTCTATCAAAACAACAGTAAACTTCCAGGGCTGTTTGATGAAAGCAATGAAGAATAAACAATGAAATGGATGAAAAAATTATCTGACAACATCAATCAGAAGTATGATGAAACTCGTGCCCGTAATTTCATCAAGATTTGCTAATACAGCTTCTATCCTTTAGTTAGCATGCTCGCTGCTATTGCATCTCTAGAGGTGGTGAAGTGCACTGGAAAGTACCGGCCTATAAATAGTCCTCTTGTGCTTGATTGGTCAAATAGAATATCATTTGAGGTCAAGAAGAAAATAGACAATCAGATTCTCAACATTATTGATACAATCACTCTCCAAAAATTGGCCCAGCTTCAGTAAGTTTGTCATTATTTAGGGTCGGAATTGTCGATGACGGATATCAAAGCTTTGAGCTATGCAATTTGCTGTATTCGTGCTCGATTGCTGAAAGGAATAGAGTCGTTTTAGTTGGTCTTGAGAGTATTGTATAAAATAAATAATCAGATGGGCTGATTCTCAAGGCTCATATCAAATTCCAGGTGGCAAGTGATCTATTCAAAAATAAGAAGACATAAAGTATTCCATGCTCGTTGTCTTTTTCTTATGATCAGCTTCTAAGCGATGTTTGGAGAAAAATAAGAATTCTTATCAATACTTCTGATAGATTGAATTAGTACGTCTACAACAACGTTATTTGGAATCAAATCGACATTCTTGATTCCTAAATCACCTAGCTCAGTGGCATTTTGAAGCTATGTGCTGCCAACAAATCTCAGCTGAAACAAAGAGACCAGATCAAAAATGTTGTTGAAGGTATCAGATAGTTAGTTGATTACAAAGGTTGTGTTGAGAAATCACTTGATGAGTTCAGACTCATTTTTCAGGATATATTTGAAGATGTGAGATGTTTCTTCAAGATCGGTGGAGTTTATATCGACAGAGTCAAGATGGAACCTCTTCGTAAAAGCATTTTTTTACTCATTATTTGCTGCTTAGAAGATAACTCTTTTATTGAGCCTGAAAATATTGTCAAAATGTGCAAATACATCTTCACTGAACTTCATCCGACTGTTCAATTCGACAGTAAAGACCCTTTGATTATGGACTATATGAGGTCGATGTTTTATCTGATATGCTGGTTCTACACCAAGAAAGAGGCTAAACTTGACGATATAAACAATTATTTCAATCAGTACATCAATACCAACTTTGACTAGTCTAAATTGACTCAAAAGGAAAAATACGATATCGCTTTTGCTAAGCTTGGTATGGGGAATACCCTCACAATTCCTTATCTTTCTCTCAACGAGCTCTACCGAAAAGAACATACAGTCAAGTTGATATGGAATGGCAGTCAGATACATGCAAAAGCAGCAGCAATTGATGAAGACTTTAACTCAAAAATATTTTACAAGTACTACTTTAGAAAACTCAAGCCATGCCCTTTCATTAGTCAGATTCTTAACTCCCTCATTCCCATAGCCATCGTCGAAAGTGTCTATGGAAGGCTGAACAATATTGAAATTGATATGATTGAAGGGAAGACTGACTTTGTGGAGACTCCTCCACCTAAGCCTTTCCAAGCTCAGCCAGGAGTAACTCTTGTTCCTTCAGTCTGTAATTAATGGACTATCATTGTGATTGAAGGACCCAAAAAGGTCTCTCAAATTATCGAAAGGTTCAACTTCATGGAACAAATCAACGTCACCAAGATTCGTTGTGAAAACATCGATCTGTTTTCAAAGAGCGCAAAGAGAAATGACTATCTTGATTTTGTGATTGAAAAAATCCCAGCGATCACCCAAATTCGAGAAGATAAGTCATCTATTGAACTGCACATTGAGGCTTAAGATAAAAACGGAAAACCTTGTGAGGTCAGTCGAGTCAAATACATATTTGGAGCATGATTCATGTTGGTTATTATGATACCTCTATAGCAATAGAAATATTTAAATTCTATAAAGGAATATGCTCAGGAAAATACATACAAGTCAAGGTCGTCGGCGATTCTACCATTAACAACATCATGAGTAAGGACAGAGAGTTCATGCTGTAACAAGGCCGCCAACTTCCCATCCATATTCATCTCTGAGACATCTAAGATCCTACGACACGATACAAAATTGTAACTTTTTCGGTGTGTTCAAACCAGAGAAAGAAGACGAACATATAGATGTAACACCCTCAGAAATCATACGAGATACAAACATAAAATAAAACAGTTCCATGCCCAAGACATATGCTCATATGTTGACATAAATTAGAATTTTGTTTAGAGGAAGATAGAAAAAGGAAGAAAAGATTATCAATTCCTTGTTGGGTAGCCTAAGCAAAAAAATAAGTCAACTATACCTTTAAAATAACTTAAATAAATAAAAGGTTCAGAGCTTATAGCAAGAGCTTTTGCAAATTCAATAAAGAAATGAGGAGTTGATGAATAGGCTGAAAAAAAATTAGACAGGGAATATTCACAATCAGATCTGTAACAAATAGAAGGCGAAAAGTAAAAATTATGAACTGGTTATTGAAAATTTGAAACTAGCCCAGTTAAACGAGACCTATCTCAACAAAATTCATGATCTTTAAAGCAATAAGAAGGAAAAACATGTTTAAATTAAAAAAGAACAGCCAGAACAGGAAAGCACAGAAGTATTGAGGCACTTGAATCGAATTTCTTACTTAGAGATGAAGCTAAAAAATTCCGAATAAAAAGAAGCAGAGCTCAATACTGTGAATCAAACTTTGCAAAAAAATAAAGCCTAGCTTGAAAACAAGATTGCTGATTTAAACGAATAAAAGGTGGTAATGACTGAAAAGATGAACCAATGGAGATAAAGAGCCAATATGCAAATGGAAGATAGCGAAATGCATCTAACCCGTCAAAACTTTCTGCTCTACTCGATCAAAAAGCTGAGATAGATCAATAAAGGTCTGACCTAGAAACTGCTCAATAAGAATGGCAATTAAGGCATTGCTATCAAAAACTAAGTAGATACAAACCCTTACTTTCAATACGAGGTTGATTTCTTCAAAAGCATCAAAACTGTCTACTTTGACTCAAAATACAAAGATTTCAAGATGAGCCTAACAAGCAAAAAGCAGGAAACAATGTAATTCTCTAATTTTGAACTTGAATAAGAATATGTTCAATACAGGAAACACGAATAGATAAATTTGGGGCTTTACAGCTATTTCATGCCAAAATTTTATTCCTTCATCGAGGACTCCCTCACAAGTTAAATATCAAATACCCGAGTCAAGGGAAACAATTCAGTGTCAAGGGTATTTATTCAAATCATGAGGGCTATTCTTAGAAGCAAATTAAACTAATTTCTGATGTACTCAGAGTAAAAGTACAGCCAATTTCCATAATTTGTTTACACTTGGTTCGAAAGATTCTACTTCAATAGTGAAAAGAACGATATTGCCACCTTAGAGCCATACATGCAGAAGCCATTTGCACAGGACCTGTTCTATCGGGATTTGATGAACATAAAATTAGACCAGAGTTGGGAGATCATCACTTTTAGATAATTTTTGCTGGAATAGTTGTCCCTTGAAGAACTGTATTTTTATCTGATGTGCCAAAATTTACTATTTCGCAAGGCAGGTATCACAAAGCAAAAACAATACTAAGGAACTTTTTCAATTTTAGTAGAATACAACGCAGCTAAGATAGTACTCGATATGGTGTTAAGTGACTTTGAGAGTTGGAACTTAGGATATTTGATGTCAAAAATGAGAGAAAAAATAATTTACAAGAAAAACATTGAGTACATTGATTCAGGATTCTTTCTGAGATGTTTGGTTGAATATTACAAAATTTAGAGGATCAATCGCTACAAATATATTTTCAAATTATGTGAAGAGTTCAAATCAGAAGAGCAGGGACTGAGGTTTCCTTCTTTCCTTTCAATTATCAACAGATTCACTGAAGTTAGCATTGACCACAAGATCAGGCTATACCGGGAGTGTTTTTGCCTTGGAAGAGGAAAAATAACAGCTGATGTTATCTTTACTGTTTGTAGTGAAAAATTGATTTTCCTTCGATATTTGAAGCTGAAGTGCTTCTTCAAACTACCCCTTCTTACAACTCAAGCCAATAGAAGAGGTATTCAAATGAGCATTAAACAATCTACTCAAATATCTGAACCGACTTCTAAGCCAATCATTTGGTAATTGCTTTTTTATTTAGTGTCCAACCACCCAATCCATATTTATACGAAATATACACAAAGATGCTTGAAATAGCCCGACCTGAGGGTAAATTTTATCGAGAACTATAAAAATTAGGGTCTATAGACTTGCTGACCCACTTCAGCCAACTTCAGAAAATTTTCAATGATAAGCTGATCACAGCTGACAGTTCGATCCTCAGATGTCGGCATTTCATGCATTATCTCAGCTAAATAGTCAGCAAAATAAAAGTGATTAACTTCACTAACTTTTACGAGCTCCTTGAAGAAGAAAACAAAAAAAAGAACAACTAATCATTTTGGATATATATTGAAGAGTCTCATTTGTGCTAAATTTTATCCTCAGAGTTTAGCTCAACCATCAAAATTCACTAGAAATTGACAAAGTATATCGAATGGAAGAATAAAGTATATGACTTCAGATTGCACCATGCAGCCAGGAAGATTCAGAAAATGGTAAAAAAGAAATTCATTGCTCCTTTTATGGAGTTGTACAAGATCATATACTCAGAGGTCAAGAATGGAGGACATCCTTCTAAGGCATGATATTATTGCTGTTATAGTTTGAATCATAAATGAAAATAACCCATATCAAAATCCAACAAACCACCATTATCAGCATCAATAACAGAAATTCCTCATATTAGATTCAATAAGACATCGAAACTAAGAATAATCCCAGTGCCAATCAGCTATCAATACTCAGCTCTACTGTTGATCTGTAGTAGTTGAAACCTTTGACTTAAAATATTTAAACTGTGAGTATAAGGAAGTCAACTCTCATCAACATTGTGAACAGTTAGCTCACAGGAGTTAATCTCAGATTAGTAGAACTATCTTATTGCTGTCTTTCTGTAGTTCCTAAGATAAATTCAAATAATCTAGCTAAACTTAATCTAAGCCACAACTGTATTGAATAGCTGTTAGACATTCCTCACCCTCAGACTCTGAGAATACTCGACATGAGAGATAATAGGTTGAATAAAGTGACAGCTGATATTTACAATTTACCAACTCTTCAATTTCTACATGAATTTTTATCTTCAACCATTTTGGTAGGAAAAATCACAGCAAAGACAGATGTGGAAGCAATCATCAAGGAAGATATATGGAACTGGGACAACGAAAAGTTAATAAATATTTGCTAGGAAGCCATTTAGAACAATAACGATCACATTATGAAACAACTGCTTATCTTTCTCAATGAAAGCTTCATTAGAATGATTTTTGATACTGCTATCAAGAAAAAAAAGCATAAAATTTTGGATTTGCTCATCTCATAAAGTATGGTAGCTAACTTGACTTTAGAGGAAAAAGTGTTGCTTCTTCTTCCTTCTCTGCTGCCCCTGAAATTGCTCAAACAAACACCATTATAAATGATAGTCAAGGCAATTTCTCATGCAAAGACAGATTCTTCAAAGATCAAGACATTCCTCTAGTACTTGAAATAAATGTCAAAACAATAAAGCATCTTTATTCAATCAGAGAAAGATCTAATCAATTTTATGACATTCAGCCTGACTCATCTTCATAATTTCGAAGCACAATTTCTACAAACTCAACATGTTTTTCTACAATCCTACGATTTCTATAATCAGGCAGTTTTAAAGTATCTGCTTCAGTTAGATCATTTACCTCTAATAAAACAACTGCTTACCTATCCCAATTTTTAAGAGAAGATATTCAGTGTGTACTCTCACAAACACATGATAAAGTCAAACACTAAACTATACAAAATGCTTCACAAAAGAAGCAAATAGTACTATAGGTAAAATATGGCCATTAGCAATACCTGGTTTTATCCTGAATACCGAGAAAGAAAAAGCTTTTGCATCAAAAATGATCTATATGACTATGATGTCTTGAAGTAGTATGAGGAAATGCAATGTAGCTATCGAGTGAAAGACTTTAAGTACACTCTTAAGTTCGTCAATAAGTAAAATGAGATGTCAGTCGCCAAGAAAATCGGCAACTAGCTCCGGAAGAGCACAATTAAATCTATCAAGAACAACTCTCGACAACTGTCAGTATCTTCGATATCTCTGACCTGATTGTTTCTAAGATCTATTATTGAGTTGTTTATCAAAGCTTAAAGCATATATATAATATTATAATTCATTATCTTCTTTTACTTTCGATAAGGCATGCAACAAAATGAAATGACAGAAATCATTGATGGAGTCTTTTTCTAAAAACTTAGCCTGCTTCTTGGTAATTTGCAGAGCTGGGAAAAAGAAAAGCAATAGGCCTTCAATGAAATGTACATCACTAACATTGACAGCAAATGGATTCGCCTTGAACACAGCTAAAAAGAAGTGAAAAATTAACTCCTTTAATTCATTAAAATACTCAACCTCCAGTATAGTTTCTTGTCTCGGCTAAAAAAATAGGAAAAAGAAGTTGATATCTCATCAGCTTTTCCTAAGTTTGTTGCGTTTGCATAAAAATTTAACTCCCAGAAAAATTCAATGCTGTAGCTGAGCGATTTTCTTGGTAAATTCATAGGTGTGACAAACTACGAGTATACAGAGATAAGAAAAATTCATAGTGAAGCCAACGAAATAAAAAGCAGATACGAAAACCACAAAAGCAAATCTCTACACTTCTACAATCAAAAGAAAGAGCTTTGCTATTCCAAAAAGCATATGAAAAAGCATTTTGAGCTGAGTAAGATACTCGATGTCTTGATAACCCTCGACTCTGAAAGGAAAATGCATGAGTAAACATATCTCAAGATGCACAACTGCCTGATCAAAAATATGGAAGCCAAGATAAAAATGTACAAAAACATCACCGATAATCTCGAGTATATAACCGAGCTATACAAGAAAGGGTTCAAGGAAGATTCTTTCGATTAGATTGCAGTCTACTATAAAGAAAAACATGAAAAGGCCCTTGAAGAAAGGAAAGCTTTTGCATAAAATGAATAAAATATGGTTGTCAACGAATAACCATATAAGGAATTAAAGGCTAGCTACTATAAACTGTTCGATGAATTTGCTGAGGAAATCACAGTTGGAAATTGGAATATTTCTTTTATCAACAAAGACGAACAGCCGTTAAGGCCTGAAAACAAAATAAAAGGTCATTTGATTATAACTTTTGACCACAAGATTCTCTTCTATAAAGCTGACACTCGTTAAATATTTTTTGAGCAAAGTATAGAAGATATAAAAGTATACCCTCCTTACAATGTCAACAACCTCGAGCTTAAGTACAAAAAAAGCAAAACAAGATTTTCGATTGAGTTTTAAAAATTTGAGCAAGAAGATGAATTTTTGCTCCACTGCGAAAAGATGAAGGTTCAAAAGTGAATGATTGATAATCTAATAATTTAAAATTGTGATGAAAATGATCAGAGTATCTGAACTTAATCAGATGCATAAGTGAGCCTGACACAAACAAAAAGTTCATCTTTTTCGGGTCGATCAACTGTTAAACTTAGCTTACGGCCATTGTCTTTGCTGATTTCAAATAGTTTGTAAAATGGATCATATTTGCAGTAAAGGATATCCCCCGTTCCAAAGATCATATTGGTTTTGCGACTTTCTCCACCTTCTAGAACATATCCTTGAGAAGTGACCATTGTTGCTTTTTTAGGATAGTGACCTTCGAATTTAGAATTACTCAGATCGCCCAATGTAGCCAAACCTATTCCCATCGTATTTTAAGACGCAAAATTTCTACAATTTTTGATCTTTATGCTCCATTACTTCACTTGAGAAGGTAAATTGTTGACATGGGGTGTTAAAAAGGCATATTGAGGTTTGAGGGCAGTGATGTTTGAAACTCCAACATTAAACTGATCATTAACTGAAATCAGCTCATGTTTATTTTTTATGCTAAATGTGAACTTAACATCTCCCAAGCTTTATGAAGAATATTCTTAGCCAGTAGCAGTCATGTAAAGAGACTGATGCCAATGGGGTTTGTTCACTTATATTTGAGAGCAGACAGTTTGATTTACAACCTCTTTTTGTTTGTACGATTCAGTATCAAACTGATTTTGGTTGATTTTCATCTTGTCGAGATGACTCTTCAAGGTAATTTTCTCTTCCTTAAGAGTGTTATCTGAAAAGTTGAGATTTTTCATAACTTCCTTGATATAGTCTTGACAATGCTCAGTCATATTGACCATTTTATCCAACAAAGCAAAGATCCTTTCTTAATCTTGCTTCAGAATATCAGCAATTCTAATCATATTCTTGCTGCTGTCGAACAAAGAGTTATTAAGAATGAATTTCAATATTTCTGCAAATTATCGATTGCTTTTACTATTCTTAATTTGAGCAGGTTCTAACGTTATTCCTAGTGATTTGCTTATAAATTGCCTCATGTTGCTTTTTGTTCTCAGCTCATTAGCATACTCATCTATGCTTTATTCGAAATCATCTAGTCTTTTATTGATATCTGCTCTTAGTTTGTCAATAAGATCTTTTACTGAGGAATGCTGCTTTTGAATTTTCTTTAAAGTGCTGCCCTAATTGATATGTTTAATGTTTCTAGCGTAGTCGTCCAGAAATTTATCAACGCTGACGACTCGATGATGCTGAATCAAAGCAGTAGTACTTTGTGAATATTGACGAAGCAGACGGAGCAGCCCAAAGGATCATTTCTGCAGAGAGGATCCAAACAGACAAGGTTGAGAGGCTACTAGGCATGCAGACCTCCTTTGGAACATATAAACTTCGAGGTAGTCTATGGGATATAGTGGAACACTTTTGTCATTTTCAATAAAAATTATTTATAACTCTGATAAATATATTACAACAAATGTCTACATCAATCATCCCTTTAACATTTTCACCATAGCCTGGAATAGCTGTTCATCACAACCCTTCAACAACTCCAAGAACATGTTGTATAGAATCATCTCTGTCTTTGACTCGCTACAGCTAAACCATAGAATATTGTTCTTTCCAAAAGCTACTTAAAACTTACAGTATTCTTTGATGATGGCTATTTTTTCTTCGATCAGCTTTTCCTTTCCTCTTAGACCATAAACGATCATTCCTCCTTTCAGTTCGTTCATCACACCCCTTGCAGAATATCCTGTGTTAATGCATGAAAGTTTGGCTCCAATAAATTTGCTGTATTCTGCGATTCTGGCAAACACCAGGTCTCCAGTATTAAGATTTGGTTTGTTCCTTTTACTGGCTCCATCGAATTCCAAATTTCCCAATACTCCATCAATAGGAGCATTGATGTCAACCAGATAGTTGTCGCCTACCTTAGCTTTGATTATTCCAACAACGAAGTTATTCTTTTCAGGCATGTATGTGGTGACTTTTTTCGATACATCAACATAGTTGTTGCCACCTACATCTTGGACAGTGAGCATACCGAAATATAAACTTCTGGGCTACCCATTGTCATCATAGAAAGTGTTTATATTTGTCTTGGTGTCAGGGAGGTCGGCCCTTTGTCCTGGGAGGATAAACTTGGGCTTGTTGGAGGCTTATTATTACATCATATATCTTATACAGATCATTCTTCATTTGATAGCCTTGTGAAATTTCTATTGCCATTATTTTTACCAAGTATGTTCGCTCTCCTTAGCAACTTAGGCTTTGAGTTATTTAAGCTTCTTTTCATCTCGAGACAGTTCGAGGATTTTTGCGGCAAGCGAATACTTGGAGTTGAATACATAACCGGTCTTACTGTCTTTCACTAATTCAGGAAGTGCAGCAAAATAGACAGCCAGCACAGGAATGCCAGCTCCATACATATCGACGACTTTCATTGGCAAATCAAGCCCTGAGCTTGAATAGTGGAGGCAAACTCCTAAATCACAAATCGACAGAAGAATAGGGTAATCATCAGCCTATAACCATAGAGCAGTCACACTGATTTTCTTCCAGTTTGCCTGCTTTGTTTCAATCAACTTCATATATTTTTCCTTTTCTGGTCCTCTCCCAGTGATAAATGTTCTCACTTTTTTGGTGGTATCAGTAGCCTGATCGTAAATTTCCAAAGCTTATAAAAGCAACTTAAAATCTTAGTCAGGAGTCCATGAAGTGCTTGAAACGAGAAGCAATTAATCTGACTAAACTGGTCTTTGATTGTATTTTTTCAGGAATAAATCTCTATCAACATTTGGTTTGATTTTTTTGACAGGCCTATCATAAAGAGTTACTGCATTTATTTCCCAGTTGTTTTTGAGATCCAACCTCATCTGTTCAGAAACACAAAAGAATGAATTAGCTTTTTTAGCAAATTTTTTTTCATACCATTTTAAGCAGCTTATTACAAATCTACTCTTGATTGTAAGATTTGATATAGTAAAGCCATAGTTATGGAAATCGACAATTATCTTGAATCGAGAGAGTTTTGAAGCTAGCCAGATCGCGAAAAGATTTGGTATTGCAGGAGGATTCTAAATATTATAAAGAGCTTACTTGCACCAACACAAATTAAAGGCCTCTGTATTTCCATCCAAGGAGATACAGAATCTGCACTATTTGAATGAGGACCCGTACAAGAGCGTAAAGATAGAAGCTTATTTTTCTGAAAAGGCCGAGCCAAGAGATTTGTATGTCCACTAACTTGATATTCTCATTTTCCAGGACGGAGCTCTTGGGACTAGACTCAAAATAACCCATGAAGTAGACTTTATATTCCTTGCTGAGCTCAAGTGCATGGTTCTGCATACGAGGAGAACGGCCAATATCTCCGTAGACAAATACTCCCACACTCTTCATTTTTAATATTATCAACGTCATACCAACAATGGCATTATATCATACAACACTCCAACTATCTAATAGATTCTTCAATTTTTAATATACACCCAAACGGTTAGTTCTTTGAATAATAATAAATAATTGAAAAGATGCTCTTCAATACAAAGAATGGAGGAACACCCAGTAGAATTGCGAAGACCCCTCAAAAGAGCTCCAGAATGACCCCTGTATCTTCTTTAAAGATGCCCAAGAAAGAGGGAATGAAGTACTAAACGAGTCAGAAATAAAAAGCCAACAAGGAATCTATTTTCAAGTATAAAACGAAGGACTCATATCATATTCTTCAATGTTTGGAGGAGATCTATCAATAACTGAACTTCAATGAATACGATGTCTTTCCTCTTCAAAGTATTGAAAAAGCCAAGCACAACATTCACGACCTATTGACCTATCTAGGGGACGAGCCGATCTGTAGAAATCACAAAGATTTGCTCAATTTGTACTGTGACAGTGATAAAGAGGTCGTTTGTGTGGCTTGTGTTTACAAGGCCAATGAGCATAAAAACCACAAAATAAAGTCCCTTGAAAGCGTGGAAAAAATTTTGGATTTAGAAACTATTAGATTTGAGGAGAAGACCAAAAGTTTGATTCATCAGCTGAACCAACTGAAGGAAGAAATCGATTTCATGACCAAAAAGATCTAAGAAAATTACATGATGATAAGCAAATTCACTATCAACATCATCGATGAATCCATTAAGGAACTTAATGCAATGAAAGTTGACATGTAGAAGAAGCTATCCTTGGCCTATCGTCGGACGAACACTGTCATTAATCGATACAGCGAGGCTCTTGACAATATTGTGAATCATCTGGATTTCAGCATGCAGAAGACAGTCATCATGAACCCTCTCTCCAAGCATCTTCTCTTGAAATAACTCACCCTGGAACATGACCTGATCGAAGAGTTAGTTGGAAAATTCAACGAAAACAAAGTATTGATGGATCAATGGCAAAGATCTAACCAATAATTCGAGAAAATAGTGGTGAGAAAGTCTGTTAGTTTAAACAAAAAAATCGACTCCTTTGTTGTCACGGAATTCTGATCCTCTATTTCAAATTTGTCGTTAATTACCTTGAATGAATTCAAAGTGAGTAAAGCACTGTATTATAATTGTTCTATAATATTTGAAAGAATAGTTAACTTGTCAAATATAGGAGCTCCTATGAAACGAAAACAGCAGTAACGTTAAAATACTCCCTCTAGCTATCGCCTTATTCACTCCAAAAATAATCAATCTTCAAAAAGGATATCTACATATCAAAATGAACCTAACAATGAGTACTTTCCCAACAAACCTATGATCAAACAGACATAAAACCTTTACATGGACGTTAGCAGGACCACTTCTAATAAATAGTGGTCTTAAACTTCAAAAACCTTTACGAGAGCTTCAGGATACAGTAATACAATGAAGCAGGAACAACGGTTTTTGGAAAAGGAAGTGAAAAGTTTGAAAAAATAACTTTAAAAATACCACAAAATGTAGATCTAAAGATAGGATAAAAATGCCACGCTAAAAAAGGTAGAACAATAGCTGGTTTAGGCTTATCGAGCTCTTGAGTTTTATGAATCCAAAGTGAAGTAAATGGAAAGCTATTGCAAGTTATATGAGTAAACCCTCAATGAGGAAGAAATCAAAAGAAAAGGGAAAGGACCTAAAATTAGCTAAATCATCTAAGAGCACAGAAATTACAATATTGAGTTGAGTATCTAACTGGACAAAAAAGATAAACTGCTAGAAGATATGAATAGAAAGCTTGGAAACCTCTAACTGAAAAAAGTCGAGAACGAATACAAAATAAAATAACTGACGAAACAACTTAATGATCAGAAAAAGAAGAGATAAATCAAAACTGTCAGAAATAGATTTATAGATGATTATGAACAAGAACATCTTATGGCTGGCTCTTCATAAAATCTACCGAAAAAGAGGTTATATCTGTCTCGACAAAAAAGAACAGTTAAGTTGACAAGCGGCGAATCTTCAGGGTAAGAATAGAATGATTATCGAAGTACTTTTTTCATGAAGAAAAAGCCAAGAATTACAGCAGTTGCAAGTGATCGGTAAAGTTCTGTCAGAAGTCTAGGAAAAGCGAATATTTTTGGCAATTTAAACTCGAAGTTAAATCTTATAGAGAAGGAAGTGTTGACCTTGAAAAATTAAAACCAGAGGCTTCATAGTGAGCTTGATCAGAGAGTTGAGTAAATAATCAAATTGAAATCAATAAATCACGAACTTGAGATCAAGCTTAGCCTTATAAAAGAAACCACTTCAAAGTAGTCTTAAGAACCAAAAAAAATATTAATACAAAGAAATATGCTTAAATAAATTCCAAAACCTTCTCCTCTGAATAGAACAGTTCCTTAACCAGAAGCTGTTGTTCCTCCTTCATCAGCTAACACAAAGCTATCACAGTTCGTCTCAAACATCAGTAGAAGCAATATTTCATCCATTATGTCCTTTCCTTAGCCTTCGCAACAGATCAGATAGCCTCCTAAAGGCAAAGAAGGCAAAAAGACCAACTATAAAGTTTTCTCTATACAGCCAGACACTTTGACAAAGATAATAGTCAATGTCATTAAGACTGAGCTAACACATGATGAATTAGTGAATACTATAGCTGAATGTTGGAGCAGTCAAGAGCCTGATTCTTTAGCATAGGAGCTAGAACTAGTATCATGTGAGTTGAAGCCAAAATAACTGAAAGAGTTATAATAAGAGTACAAGGAGATACTAAACTACATTTCAAGTAAGGACAGAGAATAAACAAAAAAGGATCTGAGTCAATAGTAGTACAAACAGTATCTCTATGTGTAGATCAAAAATGTTCTTCTCGATATTATACCTCCCTACAAAAACATAACCTTCCGAAGATAGTTCACCATAAACATACAGCTTGCCAACGTATCCATTCTTTTAGTCAGAAATTCAAAAACTACGAGCCAGAGTTTCTCATTTTGGCTGAAAAATACGAGAACAAGATGCCTCTACCTGTATTTACCTCAGAAGTCAAATAAAAATGGGGATTATCTTTGTAGTAATTTATGTGCATGCTCATAAAAAGCAACGAGGAATATGGAGGGACCATCGACTACATACAGTTTTAGGAATTAGGCAATTTTTATCTTCAGGATTGATATAATTATTCTTATGGTTGAGCCTCGGTAGTGTATAAAATAGGTTATACAAATCAATGGATAATTTTAAGAGAAGACGCCTCAATACTGAAATACTGACCAAAACTCAAATAGTATATTCCTCTATATTCAGGCACTGGACGCAATTAAGCGATACGACATGATGGAGCAGTCAAGGATAAACCACCAGTTTAATCATCAATCAGGCAAAATTATTAGCAGCATCGATCATGACTACACTAAGTTGAATAAGCATAAAAATTTGAAAGTAGACCATAGTTACAAAATACATATGTTTGCTTACTCTGAATAATACTACTGTCTTGAGATGAAGAACTATCTTTTTCCCATGAAGGTCCTCATCAAGAATGTAAAAAATTAAGGTATGTTTTTGTTTAGCAAGGAACTATCTTCATCGGCTACGACCAGGAGTACCCTGGAATTTCCCATCAGCAACAAAACAGCCTGTTTGATCAGCCTAGCAATCAATAAAAAAATTATGACCACAAAACAGCTGTTAAGCGAGATCTGTTCATAATTTTGAAGAATAAAGGGAACAAAGTTGTCAACAATGTTTACTTTACGATCCAAGCCGGAAAATCACTCTTCATGTGTGACCTCAAGATATAGTTTCTTGGATTCACAAGGGATGAAAGGGTCATGTCCTAAAGTAAACTTAACCCTGCCAAAAATGTGCGATAAGCTTAGACATCCTTACTTCAATATAGTGCACCCATGCTCGAAAGACAACGGTCCAAGACAAATCCCAATGAAGAATTGCATAATATGGGCCATTCCAAGGAATTCATTAGATCAAAAATAACTCTGGGAAAGATTGACAAACCTGTCAGATTAGAATAGTTTAACTTACTAGATAAAGTCGAGATGGTGAAACACCATAGCAAATCTGGTGATTTGATTGCTATGACTCGCCAAAAATTCTTTGTGAAAGGTTCATCCAAGCATACACTGAATCCCAATTAAACAATAGGAAGAGATGGCTTTGGCATGCGAACAATGAGATCGAAAAATAAAAACTAAAAATCTGATCTCGAATTCAAGCTGTAATAAGTCAAAAAGAATAAATAATGTATTTAGGTATACAAAATCAAGTAGAAAGAGCTCAAAGAAACAGCAAGCAAGTGCAAAAAATTGATAGAAAATTACAAGGTAAATTCATGTTCTAACTCAGAAACAGTTTAACGAATAGACAGTGAGGAAGAACAAGCTCAATAAGGACCTCGTTATATTTCTTTATTGCTCGCAGTTTATCAGAAACACCTTCAACAAAACTGAAAATCATCTCAATATTCTCACACAAAAAATTAAAAAAGACTACCTTTGTCGTAAATTTGTCAAAAAGCTAAAAGGAGCTTTCGCTGAGACATGCTCCATGCTACCGACAAGACACAGAAGAGTGGTCAGCTAGGCAACAGTTGGAATATCTCTGCTCACCAAAATGATCAGCAAACATTCAAATCAAAAGGCAGAAAGAACTCTCATTGCAACTCTAGACTTCCTGCAACCTCAGCTCCTCGTGAGGCATATCATGTCTGAAACCAACACATATCGAAAAAGTATCAGGTTAATTCAGAAAGTGTGGAAAACCAAGTATCATGGAAGGATGTACTGCCTTCTATATTTTGTGGATAATCACGTGGAAAAAATGATGACAGAATTTCCACATTTTCGAATGTTCATTGACAACTTTTATGGAAGCAAAGCGAACTGTAAAATAAGTCTTGAATACATCAAGGATTAAAGTGAAAAATACAGGTTCATATACGAGGCGTATAAGAGAAAACTTTAAGAAATATAATAGATCATTTCAGTCAATTAGGGAATTGCGAAGGACAAAGTCAAGCATAAAAAAGAGCTGATAGTGCCTAAAAAACCAACAAGGCCAATGCACCGATTTTTCAGAAATTCCGATATTCTGAAGTCAATGGTGCGAACGTGGTTCTAAATCTAGTACAAGAAGTATATAAAGAAGGAGGCGAAGAAGATAAAGTACTGATTTCTAAAGTATTTAATATGGCGACAAAGGGCAAAGGAGCGTTTATAATTATAATGAAGGCACATAATTATTAATTTAGTTTTAATCTCGACCAACCGTCCAACCAAGCAGCATAATAATAATCCCTCTTCCTCCTGCTTTCAGACATCTTTCCATACTTACGAGTCAAAAGTCTCACATGTGTACTTCAACTGTTCAGTCTAATACCCTTCATCATTTGTGCTTTGGAGTCAACCTTAGCACCGTTTGATGAAGCTCACTCATCTAACTTTTTTCTGCTGATTGGATAGTATCTAGTTAAGTCTTCCCTCTTTCTCAGATTGGGTAGTCAGTATTAGAACCACTTTGGGTTTAAATATTTTGCAGCAATTCTGGCTCTAATCGAAGTCACTCACCTTATAGGAATCATACTTTTAGGTTTCTCATCATGGTACTACATATTAGATGGTACAACTTTTCTAGCCCTCTATATTTTGTCTTTCATCGATGTTAATAAATTTCGGACAACCGAGTTGTAATAATACTAACCTGAGGAAAAAGTTGTCTAAAACTATGATCTTCTAAACCTCAATGACACCATCATCAAATTGAAAAATAAAGAAAGTTCATTTGTGTATGAAAGTTACACCAACAAAGAGTTTTATATCCACAATGTCAATCCTAAAAAGCAAACCAAACGTACCCTGTCAAAATATAACAAAAAGACCAAGAGTGTAACTTCTATTGTGGATGAACCTTTAAATGCAAATGATAGCGAACCTCTCGAGACGAAAATTTTCAAACTTGTCCTTTTTCACTTTCTTATATATGCCAACGTGCCCCTTCATGAATTTAGTATTCTACTAATCGCTGAGGTAGAAATCTACTTTGTGATAAGTACTAAAGCTATCAAGAAATTTTTATGAATGATTTTCATATTTTCAAAGACTATATTTATATTTCAACAATGACCCAAAATAGATAACTCGATCTGGGAAATCTCACCCTCTACGACTACAATACTGTCACCACTGGAGCCAACGATGCGGAAACCAACTAGCATATCACTTCCCAGTTCGTCGGCAACATCCAGTTCATTCTCAATGCAATGATTGAAGAAAAAAAGAAATAAATTGCAGCTGTCTAAGTTCTCCCATAAGAAGAACAAATTCATGACTTTGAAAAGCCTAAATTGTACCTTAAAATGCCTGAGCCTACCACAATTTTCCCCAGAAGCAGAAGACTACCAGAAGCTAAAGCTGAAACTAAGTGGAAACAATTCGCAAAGGAAAAAGGTATCAAGAAGAGAAAAAGATCCAGTATGTCATATGACCCCACTCTTAAGACTCAAGTAGCTCGTTGGGGCAAAAGATCAAAGAAGAACATGGTTGAACTTCCTATCATGGAAGAAAAGGAGGTCGGACGCAATCCTTTCCAAGATGCCAAGAAAGAGAAAAAGCTTAGAGTACTTAAGAACAAACTCAAACAAGCCAAGAACATCGACAGAGCCAGATCGTGATTATTTAAACAGAAAAAAATCAGATATCTTCTTAATCTTTTGTTTCTATTTTTGAAAGGTTTTGTTCGTGCATCAGTGGAATACTATCGACTTTGTAGAATTTTCCATTAATATCACTGATGAACCTGTTTCGAGTGAGACATACTTCGTAATGTTTTTCCTATGTGCTGGCGTAATAGCCTCTTCTCGTAGAGGATTTAAACTGCCAAGATTTATCGTCGATTGTATCGTAATATCTGCTTTTTGTAGAGTTGAATTGTTAGTTTTTGTAGGTTCCTGGACCTGGAACATTGTTTATGCTATAGAGATTTCCTTTGGTTTCACGATATTTGGACCATTCAACACCTTTACTGTTGCTGTTAGGTTTCATGTGTTTGAGTAAAAAATGAAGCCTTTATCTTTCTTTTTTGTACAACTTAAGACTATTAATAGTCTCGGTGCTTCCTTCAACCTTTGATAGCCTTTCTGAATCGTTACTTTTCCTGATGTCCATCAGGAGATTCTTCCTGACAGATTCTTACTCATAATTCAGAATTTAGCTTAATCGTTTTATCCTATTTTTCATTCCCTCCTAAATTTGCTTATGATGACTGTTCTTCTTCTCCACTTGACTCTTGGATCTCTAGTATTCTAGTATGTTTGCTTGTTCATCATTTTCATGCTGTTTGAGTATTTTAGGGGATCTGAATCTAGGTTCAAGGCTTCTGAAGGCAGGTGTATGTTTTTCATTGACTTTGATTATGATCGTATTGTTATTTTTACGAATGGCTTCAAATTTTGGCTTGACAATTGGCAGACTGATGTCGTACTGACCTGGCCCCAAAGTATTTTTGGATGAATCATCTGGTAAATCTCGCATGAGTTTGGACTTGAATACTGAGGAAGGTTGGTATTGTATAGATTTGCTCTTATTTTTCGAAAACAGACGTTTGGCTTATCTCATAAAAAAGATGGTTAAATTTATTAAACCTGGCTAAATTTTATTCCCAAGTGTGTACATTGATATTTTATAGACCATTTATGCAAATAGTTTGCCTCCATTTGGATATTATTCCTTGCTATTATTTTATATCACTGAGGTAGCTTTGAAAATTAGCAGTAGATGAGCAGTAGCGACAGTTAGGACAGAAGCGCCTCCAGGAAGAGATCTGGAGAGAGAAGCAGAAGCAGAGATCGAGAAAAAGAACGCAGGCATGTTGAGAGTAGACTTATGTATATCTCAGATCGAGAAAAAAAATACAGGATCAGGGTTCCCGATTTGCTTCAGCCTCTCCAGTCATTCAGAGATTTCAATAGAAACCAAGTACCTGAGAAGATATTTAGACAGAAAGGATTAGTCAATAAATCATTCAAAAATCATACGACAGATACAAAAAAGATTGGGAGCACCGCCAAAATGAATAATTCGTCAATACCTACAAAGTAAAGCATTTTCTAACTTAGGACGATGCCTGGTTTAACGAGAAATACAATCCATAGTCATTAGATTTACAAGAACGAGAGAAAAAAGATTTAGCTAAGAAAAATTATCAGGATTTTGCTTAAAAACTCAAACAAGGGTATTATAACGCCATCGAACTCAGGGTCAATGACTTGGTAAAAATTTTGCTATTTAGAGTTAAATAGGAAATGCCTATGAGCAAGAAGAGGATGAGGAAGCCAGCCAAAATTTCAACAATTTCCTCAGCAACCAAACGATCGATGTAATGCTGGATAACTCGATAAATATTAGCAAAGCGCCATATTTCGGGTTTGACCCGGACCATGCGACACTGTTCATCAAAGGACTGTCAAAAGAGATATCAAGGCATGATATCAAAGCTACACTTGAAAAGATATAAGGGTGGAAAACAATAATCATGTCGGACCCTCTCAGGAAGGCAAATTTCACAAGAAACTGCTGGATTGAGTTCTATACTGAAGATCAATGTCAAAAGGCTCTGCAGCTTCTGGATGGAATTATTGTAAAATAAAACTCATTGAGTGTTTCTAAAGCTTTCACTAAAGTCAAAAGGATCAAGGTATTGAAAAATTATCCATCAACTCGCCTGTAAACTGATATTGAGACGATGACCAAACTAGTTCAAAAATTGGATGCTCAGGCAGAAATTTCAGAGAATGTCCTGCTCAGTTGGAAATTTCCTACTCTTCAGAAACAATATGACACTATTCTTTTGTACTTGAGGACCATTCACTACTTCGATTACTACACTTGCAATCAGTTCTAAAACGAAAGAATCATGACCTTGAAGATTGGATCGATTTTCTTGAGAATTGAAGCTGATTATGAAGAACTTCCAAATACTCAGACAGTGTTCAAAAAGATCCAATAAAATGCTGAAAATAAAGCTGAAGAAATCAAAGAAGTACCTGAGTATAGTGCATTGCTTAGAGAAGAAATAGATAAGTTTGTAAGAGATTCATAAAAAACTCTCAAAGATGAAATCAAAGGCTCATGGCAATGCCCTTTTTGTGAAAAGAAGTTTAAAACTAATGAGTTTCTCTCCAAGCATTTAATGACCCGCCATGATGAACTCAAAAATAAGGTATTTGTAATTTTATTCAGAAACTTCAAGCAGTGATGGAACAGCTCTATATCAAGGATCCTTTTAAGATCACAAACTACTACATCAGAGATGAAAATAAAGTGAGGAAAAACTATGCAGGAGGTTTCAGGAGAGAGCCTAGAAAGCGATAAAATTACAGAGATTTCGATGAGCCTGACCAGGAAGTTGTTCACAAGCCAGCAGTTGTCAGCAAAAACATGGTCAACTTCTTAGACATTTGATGCTCCTCCTTTGAATTAGCCTATTTATTAACTACTCATCAATAGATAAATATTGAGAATATCAAGTGTTCCTTTTAGTCTGCCGATAGACCTCAAGGCAGTGATTGAGTTTTTTCTTGTCAGTTTAGCTAAGTCGGCAAATGTTAGTAAAGAGAACCATATTATCTTTGATGTCATCCTCATTATCATTCTCATCCACCCACAACTCCAAAGTGTTTTTGAATATATTCTTCAAACTTTGACAGTTCATCTCCATTATATCAATCAGTTTCTTGTATTATTTGATCTCTTTCTTATAAACATTGCATTGGTTCATGAATCGGTTTTCATTTTCCTACTCGATTTATTCCTTTTCCATCGTCAATTGATTGATCTATGTAATGTCAATACTACTGTATTTTACTGCTCGGTCTTCTCATTCATCAGGCCAGTTATCATGTATTATTTCTCCTATATTATCTTCCTCAGACGCATGTACTATGGACTCTCCCTGGAGATAAAATCAGCCAGTTATGCTTAAATCTATTATGGCTCGTTGCCGACCTCAGCCATGATGAAAGACAAGTTATTCTAATTTTTGATCTCGTAAATTTTCTCCTTCACATAGCTGATGAATTCATTAAAGTCATCCTCAATCTGCCTTGGTAACATTTTTATTTATTCGATTTATACATCCTCCTCATTGAAAACCTTCTCGATTACTCTTCTGATGTTGTTAAAAACATCCTTGACCTACAAATTGAAAGTAGCCTTGTTTATGTTTATCTCATCTTATTCATCGCAAATATCAAAGTGCTCCTCAATAGCTTCATTATCCATCACCAAATCGTTGAAATAGTTTACCTCTTTTGGAGGTTCTTGCTCAACTTTTTATGAAGTAGCCTCAGGTCGGTGAGTACTCTAAAGAAGTTGCTCTTCATATGAACTTTGATCGAAAAGGATTTCAGATGGAATGATGGGGTTCGAGGGCTTATGAGAATTTTTTTCAGATGATCGGGGAGCAGGTACTTAAATTTTATCCGTTTCCATCGATTGCTAAACTACCTCTACGAGATTACTTGTTGATGTTTACTTGCTCACTTTTAAGATTTGAATTTGCTGCATTGGCGATAGTCCTTAAGAGTCATCCCCTTTCATTGACTCTCTAATATTACCTGTTTATCTATTCTTGTAGTTGATAATATCAACCAGCTGACTTTAACGAGCATTAAATTATGATATTTTTATCTAATACTCATCAGTAAGCTTCTTATTTCTCTCTTTTTCATCTAAGACCTAGTCAGAGAGCTTGATGTTATTCTGCTTGAGTTTATCAACTGTAGCCTTCAAGCCATTTTGCTCTAATCTAAGTTATTCAATATCTTTCTTTAAATTTTTTTTGTCAGTTGCTAATTTTTAGCATGTCGACTCCAATTTTTTATGATTGAGGAGACTTTTTTCCAGTTATTTTTTGAAATAAGCATGATTTTGCTCTTCCTCTTAATTTCTTGCCTCCTTCAAATCTTATATCTTTTCCTTGGCAAGCCTTAACTCATCTTGAAGATGTCTATTTTCTTTTGCTATTTATTCAAACCTTGTCTTAGTTTATCTGTTTTATCTTTTCAGAATCAATATTTAGCTGCTCATCTTGGAATTGACCTCAATAATCTCACTGCACTATTTTTGCTTTTAAGTTAACTCGTTGCTGATTCTATCTCTTTCCATCTCAATTTGCTCTATAAGATCTTGATTGACGACAACAGGAGTTTTGTTGGCATTAATTTCTTTTTCAATGATGTTGTTGATATTTATCTTCTCCTCTAGCAATTTGTTCTATGTTTTTAATTTGTTGTTTTACTTCAGTAGCTGATCGATCTGAGTATTTTTCCTCTTTAGAGATTCGGAAGCCTCCATGTCGTATTTATCGTACTTGTTTTTGAGTTTATTGTATTTTATTGTTTTTTATTGCTATCTTTTCTCCAGTTATTTGTGAGCGTTTTTGAGCTGTTTCAATTTTTATTCGTAGTTCTGAACTTTCATTTCCAACATTTTGGTGCTTGTTTACTTTTAGCTCTCGTTTCTCTCAGTCAAATATGTGACCTTATTTTCAAAATCTTTAATGGTTTTTCTGAGATCGTTCATTTAGTATTATTTTTATTTACTCTTGAGCTCAAATTTTCTAATTTAGTTTCCTTTTTATGACAGAGCAAGCTAAAGTTCAAGGATTCTTTCTTTGCTCTTGTCAAACTCCACTTGTTGTAGTTTTTCAAGTTCATTAATTCTGCTTTGCTTAACTTTTGTATCCTTTTTCAAGGTTTATATCTTATTTTTGTATTTCTATTCAAAAGATCTCAGCCTTTCATCTTCGATTCGATCAATGCTTCGATTGATCAAGCTACTGCCAGCTTCACTCCTTTTTTAGGATAGCTAACCAATGTCCTATCTTTCCATTGATTTTTAACTTAATCTCAATTTTTTAGCGCTATCCTGCTTTTATTGTTTTTCGATTTGATGCAAGGTTTGTTCTAATTGTTCATTTTTAGCCTTCATAGCCTTGTATTAAGCCTGATAATAATCAGACTACCTAGTCAGATGCTCTGTCTTTTTCTTAATAACCTTATCAAATAGTTTTTTGATTTCCTCAACTTGTTCTCCTAGAGTATTACTGATGAGATAATACTTTGAGTTGTTGATGTGTTAAGCGAGTGTGCTCAGGTGCTGCTTGAAAACTTTCTTTTCTTTTTTATAGTCATTTCTCAGATTATTGTCTTTGTTCTTAAATTATTGTATCTGTTTGTGGAGTGTAATTTCGGTATTTTTATTTTTCTCCAACAATTTGTTGTAGCTATCTTCAAGCTAACTGTTGACCTCGTTCATTTGCTTCATCTTGATCTCCAACTAGTATTTATTCATTTTCAATTCCTCTATTTGCTTCTTGCTGAGCTTGACTATTCCTCTCTCCTCCTCCAGTTTTTCCTGAGTTTTCTTGAGAGAATCAAGCAAATCTTTATTCTTGCTGTCAAGGGCAGATACTTTGAGCTATAGTTCCCTTTCTAGCTATTCGATCTTGCTTTAGAATTACTAGTAGTATTAATTTTTGTTATCTTTTTCTATGTTCTTGCTGAACTTGACTTTGTTGCTATGCTAGTTGTCCATTTGTTGTTTTTGTTTCTGGAGATATAGATTTACTTTTTTTATTTCCTCCTACTTTTCCTTTAGCATATATTCAAGTCTATTCACCTTAGCAGCGAGAGTGTTATTCTTGGTCTCAATCTTGAACATTTCTTCTCTGAACTTTTCAACTTTCTTCCTCTCGCAATCAAGTTCCTCCATCAACCTTTCTTATTTTTTCATCTGCTTCGACAGACTTCCCTTCAGCTAATTTATTATGAAGTCATTTTGTTTCATTTTAAGGGCTCCCAGCATTTCTGACTACTTCTCTTCTGAAACTTTCTGAAGGCGTTGGCTTAATCTGCTGACCAACACCTCGACACTTGCAATAACATACTCCATGGAGGAACACTTCTCGGCGATTCCGACTAATGATTTTTGCTGTTGGCGGGTGATGCTGGATATGATATGGGAGAGTTATGATTTGGGTGTCGATTTGGTGTATTGATTTTGGATGGGCGAAAAGCAATCAAATTAGTTTAGTTATCGACTCATAGATAATTATTACCCCTCAGATTATTAGAAGCAAGAACATATACTACCAAAATTATTTTGGTTAGAGATAGACTTCCTGATATTGATTCTTTTGCCAAAAATAAAATGATTGATATTATTAACTCCCTAATATTTGGCTAATGAAGCAGTTGAGTACGAGTCTGTGTGAGAGTCATTTGAAAGACAGTGATACCAGTATTTGCAGCAGAAAGTCCCAACAAGCTCTGGCCGATGAGTTGCAAAAAGAAAGAGCGATGGTTGAGGAATTGGAGAAACTTCTGATAGAGTCTGATGAGGAAATCAAGAGGCTAAATCTTGCCTTGGTTAAGGCTGAACAGAAAGATCAGAAAAAAACAATGATGTTTGAGTTCAGGATGTAGT
>Ga0100378_1001283_pt1 | contig 26842 bp, 32 predicted proteins | sample CryGeymeta201502_FD_81535 | JGI IMG/M metagenome (GOLD analysis project Ga0100378, IMG submission 81535) | Groundwater microbial communities from Crystal Geyser aquifers in Utah, USA - Crystal Geyser metaG 2015-02 | ecosystem: Environmental > Aquatic > Deep subsurface > Groundwater | place: USA... | reverse complement strand
GGGCAGTACGGATTATTAAAGAAGAATTATGAAAGTAAACAAAATATATAAAGGGGATTGCCTTGAATTGATGCCGAAACTTATTGATGACAAAAGTATTGATATGATTTTTTGCGACCTACCATACGAAGGTACAACATCATATAAAACAGGTGCTTTTGACCACCCTAAATTTTGGGATTGGTGTAGAAAGATGAGTGAAAAGAACTTGGTATTTATAACCGAATATAAAGCCCCTGATGATTTCATTTGCGTATGGCAAGGAGAAGTAAAAACAAATTTTGCAAGCCAAAGAGATGGAGCTACACATAAAGCGGTGGAAAAACTTTTTAAATTTTCTCCCACAAATGTTCAATAGTAGCAGTATCGTAGCACTTGCAGGTAACTCGTTTATATATGCAACTAATGTGTAACATTTATAACAAAACTGTTAAACACCAAAGGTTTAAAGTTACACTTTAAAAATAAAAATGACTAAAATAAAAATAAAAACACAATTAAAATAAATAAATACCGAATGGATACTTATCGTTTTATCGGTGGATTTCAAGATACACGAACAAACAATGAAGATTTTGCATTAACTCCGTATTTGTTTGGTGTATGGGTAACAGGTGAAAAGATTAAAGTATGTGGTCTTGGGATTTGTTGGGGATATTACTCGGTTTATTTAGGATTAGGAAGGAATATTCCATCAAGCTATCCAACATTCAAGGTATTATCTTAATACATATGACAAATAACTAAAATTTAAATTAAGACAAATGAAAAATGTGACAGTAAAAGAATTGATTAAAATATTACAGGAAATGAATCCTGATGTAGTGGTATGTCATTTAGAAATAGAAGGTGGTAAGCCAATTTATAGCACATTCGAAATATGTAGACAATTTAATAATGTTATCTATATAGATGATGAAGGTAATGATGCTGAAGGTGATATAGTTGCTTTGTACTAATAATGAATAAATTATAAATTATAAATTTTTATATATTGTCTTTTTTAAGAAAAGATTGTATATTAGTGAATGATATTTTTGGTACAATGATACCGTAATACCCTTTTAAATTAAATTAAATTAAATTTTATGTACGAATTACCTATACTATATTCAAAAGGAAAGAGTGATAAGATATTATCATGGAAAACATGGGCTGATGGTGATACTGTTTATACAGAACATGGTCAACTCGATGGTAAAAAACAATTATCTCGAGTTGTAGTCGAATCAAAAAATCTTGGTAAAGCAAATGAGACTTCTCTTGAAGACCAAGCTATTAAAGAATGTGAAGCACAATGGAAACATAAGTTAACTAGAAAGTATTTTGCTACCATTGAAGAATTAGAAGAAGTTATATTATTACCTATGCTTGCACATCCAATTGAGAAACATAAAAATAAAATAACTTATCCTACCACTATACAAAAAAAATTGGATGGTGTAAGATGTATGGCATATCAGGATGAATATGGTGAAATCAAATTATTATCTCGTGGTAATAGATTTTGGGAATCATCACCTCATATTACCTTGTCACTAAAACCAATATTCGAAAAATATCCTGATGTCATTCTCGATGGTGAATTATATCTACATGGTGTAACATTCCAAGAAGTTACTAAGATGGTAAAGAAATTTACCGAATATAGTTTCGAAGTAGATTATGTTATTTATGATGTTACAAAAAAAGAATGGAACAAAACTAAACCTTGGTCTGAACGATTAATAGTATTCAATGGGATTAAAGAATATTATACTCAATTTGAAACGCAGATTAAATCATCATTGTATGATAGCTATCAGAAATTGAAATGGGAAGGAAATGGTTCTGTAAACTTATCAGATGTATTTGATATTGATGAATCATCAATTGATGTTCCAACATTACATCGTGTACCTGTGCAATTTTTAGAAGCTGATATAGTAAATACTAAAGAAGAAATAAAACAATATCACGACAAGTATGTTGCCAATGGATATGAAGGTGCAATTGTTAGATTAATGGATTACCCTTATATATTTGCCTATAGAAGTCATGGTCTATTAAAAGTAAAACAATTTGATGATGCCGAATTTAAAGTAGTAAGTTTTACCAATGGTGTTGGTAAATTTGCAAATTCAATTATATTAATTTGTAGCACACAAGGTTCTACATTTAAAGTAGTTCCAAAATTATCACAAGCTAAACGTGAAAAAATGTATGCTGAAGCATTAATCAATCCTCATGTATTTGTGGGAGAATTATACAAAGTTAAATTCTTTGGGTATACTGATGATGGGATTCCAAGATTTCCTGTTGGATTAGGCTTCAGAGATAAAAAGGATATGTAATCATGTTCAAGTTTAAAGTGATTGTTGCAGGAAGCAGAGATTTCATGGACTATAATTTCCTAAAAGGTGTGTTGGATTATTTATTCAAAGACAAAATAAAGGATGGAATAGAAATAGAAATAGTTAGTGGTACTGCAAAAGGAGCTGATACATTGGGTGAAAAATATGCTATTGAAAACGATTTAGATATAGCATATTTTAAACCAGATTGGACAGGATTGGGTAAACGTGCAGGTTTTGTTCGAAATGCTAAAATGGCTGATTATGCAGATGCTCTTGTTGCGTTTTGGGATGGTGAAAGTAAAGGTACTGAAAACATGATAAATTTAGCAAAAGAAAGGAATCTTGTAGTAAAAATAATTAAATTTAAAAAGTAGTGGTTTTTTAAAAATTTTTTCTTATATTTAATCTGTTCTTATAAACAAATCATAAAAATAATGAAATATTTTTTACTTTTACTTTTAATATTATCAATGGGTATGTTTAATCCATCCCAAGTTGCAGTATCTCATGCGGGATACACCGACTATGATATCGTATATGATACCGACCATGATATTAAACGTGAACCCAAATTTAGCGTTAAACACGTTGAAATTACAAAGGCAACTATAACTATGTATAATGCAGTTGAAGGTCAGTGTGATGACACCCCGTTCGTTACAGCGGATAATTCGATGATAGATACTACTAACATCTCAGGGTTGAGATGGGTTGCACTATCGAGAAATCTATTAACTAGATTTAATACTACTGCTCCTTTCAATTATGGTGATATAATTTATTTACATATACCATCATCTAATAAGTCAGGATACTATAGAGTCAAAGATACAATGAATAAACGGTTTGTCAATTACGTTGACATATTAGAAAGTTCAACAACACCACTTTATAAATATGAAAATATTAAAATTTATAAAGTTCATTCCACAACAATCAAAAATCCAAATCAACTATGGAAACATCTTTAGATATATTTATCTCCACACGATTCACATTAGCAGAATTCATTTCGTTAAACAGAGAAAATTGGTATAATGAAATTAAATCTGAACCATATAATATATCTGTTACTCCTATAAATGAAAGGGATGATATTTATATTTTAAATTATAAAATGATTCCTACACAATACCCCGACTTTAGTTATAAATTTGTTAGGGAATGTAGAGGTGCTTTAGTTAAAGTTAATAGTGATTACACCATTGAATTTATTTGTAAAGGTATTGATAAACATTTTAATTTATCAGAACCATTGGCACAACCATTGGGTAATTATTATGGTAAAAAATTTACGATGGTAGAAAAAGTGGATGGTTCTTTAATTAAATTATATTGGGATACAACTACATTAATTCCTCAATGGAATGTAATGACTAATGGTTCATATCATTCTGATAAAGTTTTATTGAAAGATGAATTAAGTGTTTCATTCAAAGAAATTAGTATGAAATTATTAGAACCATTTTTCAAATATATGGTTGATGAATTGCATACAGATTATACTTATTTATTTGAATTAGTTCACCCATCCAATACTATTGTGGTAAATTATAATCAACCATCATTATATTTGATAGGTATGGTAAATAATAAAACACAATTAGTTTATGATATTGAAATTAAAAATAAATGGAGAGATGTATTATTCTACAAGAGACATTTGGACAAAGATATTAATAATATTAAAATACCTTTTGAATATGGCTATGGAATTATACGTAAAATTTCCGATGGTCATTCCGATAATTTAAATGTAGAAAAACAAAATACATCTGGTAAAAATATTTCACATCATTCCGATGATATGACGATGTTATTTTATAACAATGCCAATGAATTAAATGAGGATAAATCATATCCAACACATGAAGGATTTATGATAAATATTTATGATACTTCGATACCATATACATCCAATGTTGTAAATATGTATAAAGTTAAATCAGATTTGTATTTAAAATTTCACTATTTGGAAAATAATGATAATAATTGGAAAAATTTATATGATATTTATTTAAATGATGATGCAAGAAATGAATTTTTATCTAATCCAAATATATCCGAAATGGTTAAAAAAAAGATACAGTATATTTCATTTGTGCGAGATAATATTGTTCATTGCGCTCAAACATTTATTTTATCGTTGGTAGATAAACAATTATATTCAAAAAAAGAATATGCGTTGAATAGAGAAATGTTTGAAAATGAATTTAGAACACGAATGATTAATCATTTTAAAATAGATGTTATAAATTATGTTTGTTCACAATATTTTTATTTAATAACATTAATATTAGATAGAGAAAAAAATAAACGTGAGACATCACTATTATATGAACACTTTATTACTAACAATAAAAATAAAGTATTAAGTATAATTAAAAATAATTATAAAACTAATACCAATTAACATGATACGAGATATATTATATTATTTTACTACTATTGACAATTTAGAAACTATCGTAGAAAATAATACATTATTCAGGTCAAATGAAACTGTTAAAGTTCGTTCTGCTGATTTAAGAAATAAAATCAAAAGTGATACTTTAACAGGTATCATTCTATTTACTAATCAACCTAAGATTGTTGATAACAATTCTGATACGATACGATTCGTTTTTGAACGACATAAAATTGCTAAAAAGGTTAGACTGTATGAAAATCTAAACTCATCATATAAGGGTAAAACCTTTATGGCAATTGAAGATATTGAAAATATTAGTGGATTAATAACTCAAATAAATATTTTGGATTTCTCAGCTAATATTTCTACATTAAAAAAAATAGGTAGTAATAAAGATTTTTATAATTTCCCTACTGTAGTAGTCAAAAAATTTGTTAAATTTTAAAATATGATAACTTATAAATTATTTCAAGTTATGAAAAATGGAGACATTAAACCAGTGTTCATTAATAAATTAAAAGCATTACCATTAAATAAGATGGGTTATAAAAACATCAAGTGAATTATCATATACTATATTTTTTAATTCATCACATATAATGTCAGAATATTCACGTGCGAATTCATATATTAAATATTCATTATTTTCAAAATAATTTTTTACATCATTATTATCCAAAACCATATCCACTGCAATATCTTGTAAACTACCAATAGGAACATCATCCAATGAATCATAATTAGATTTACCGAAATCATCTTCATATTGTTGTGCTTTTTTGTGCAATCTATTTTTAACGATATTTATATCACTGTGAATATCTGAATCTTATGCGCCATCAAATAATCCCAATTGTCGTTCTAATATTAATTTAATCAAACTCATAAAATTTAATTATATATAATTGTACATTTTAAAGAATTTATATAATTAATAAAGAAATTAATTATATTGATATGTTAAGCAAAATATTATTAGAAACATTATTATTAGAAGTAGATTTTAAAAAAATCGTTACACAAAAAATGGGATTGGGTGAAAAAGTATTTGATATCATCCGTTTGAATATAGATAAAAAATACATCATATTAGTTGCCAACTATATTAAAAAAGTATTTGATAGACTACCTAACAATTATACGGAAGAATCTTATCAAATTGATTTTACAAATGTTGCTTGTAACACATTTAACGAGTTTAAAAACTCTGTATTATCTGATAATAATAGACCTAAAATGGATTTAAAAGAATTATCCATTTTGGATATACGTAGGTATACAACGGAATGGAATGGTATAAAAGATTATCGTACCAATGTTTTACCTACTCCTGTTCTAACAGATATGACATGGGAGGAAGCATATAATAAATCAGTTGAATGGCATGAATCGATTAAGGTCGATGAAGATGCAACAGGAATTAGTAAAGACATATTAGAGGTTGCACCCAATGCTGAAATTATACATAAATTTGATGATGGTTATGTATGGATAGATGTACATGAATCAAGTTGTAGAGAATTGGGTAAAACAATGGGTCACTGTGCTACTACAAATAAAGGTGATACATTATTAAATTTAGTTAAAGATAAATTTGTAGTCACTGTTGCATTTGATTATGATGGAACATATTGGCAGATGAAAGGAACTAATAATACCAAACCGATGAAATATGCAAAATATATTGAATGGTTATTTACAAATGAAGGGGACTATCAGTTAGAAGCGTATAAGGTTGAATATCAACCCAAAAATGATTTTAAAGTTGATGATTTAGAAGATAAAGAATTAGTAGCAGAATTAAAAGATAAATATCCTGCATTAGCTAAACGAAAATTAACAGACATTTTAAATTCAGATAAATCTAATGATGAGATAATAATAGACGCTAATGATTATATTGATGAAAAAGGTTATCATGGTACTAACAATATTATTGAATATAATGGGGGTAACTATGTATTAACTAATTATACTTGGAAAGAAGGAGAAGATATATCTAAACTGACAGGATTACCTGATGTAAATTATAGAGAAATTTTATCCTTAATTAATAAGAAAGAACAATATTTAGTTCAAGATATGTTATCATCATCAAGTGTAAATAGATATGTTAGTGAATATATAGATAAATTGTATCCAGTTATTATAAAAAATGCAAAACAACAATATGGCGATACAATATTAAAAACTATTGATTGGAAAAATATTGATAAGAAAGATGTAATAGATGAAATTACGTCTCGTTTAAATATTAAAGAAACTGTGCAGTTATTATCACCGAGTGGCAAAATTTTAGATAAAGAATTGGTAAGACGTTTAGCATATTTTTATGAACACGCATTAGAATTTATAGGTTTTTCTAAAAGTTCAGATGAAAAAGATGAATCATATTATGCTAATGTTTATATAGATGATTATGGATATGGATATTATGAAGATGAAGATGAAGATAGTTTATTATATGATTTATCATCCGAAGCAATTGCTGATAAAATTTACAATCTTGTAGATGAAACGGAAGAATACGAATCAATACTAACTACTGAAGAGCAAAAAACATTTAGTAAAATTAAAAGAATTTATAATAAAATTGATAAACAAGAAATTTATGATGAATTGGATGAAGAAGAAAAATTTAAATTAATGTGTACTATTTTTGCCAATGGAATTGATGTTGATAGTTTAAATAAAACATGGGATTTAGAAACAATATTTGCTGAATTTATTACCAAAAAATTATTGACCATGGATGATATAAAATCTGTACAAAAAAATAAAAATCCCAATCAATTAAAAATGTTCGAACAAAGAATTAATAAAATTAAAAAATTATTGAAATGAATAAATATATATGGATAGCATGTATAATAATATCACTTGGTTTATTATATAATAATTTTAAAGAAGATTATAATAATATTACATCGGACTCCGAACATATGATAGTTCATTCTCCTATTAGACCTATACCAAAATCTACCCGATTAAAACCTTTGTGGTTGGATACATTACAATTACAGACTATACAACCATCTAGTGCAATTGAACGACATGGTATAATAGAAGAACCACAGGTATTAGATGTTGCTACTAATGCTACACCACCTATCGATTGGTTTGATAAAATAATTAAATTAATAGAAGCATTAACACCATTATTAGTTCCTATTATTGTAGCACGATATAATAAGAAATCTAATTAATCTTTTTTTATAATATATATAATAATTAAAGATATGAAATTATTAGAACATTTATTATTAGAAATCTCAGAAATCAAATATCAACACTTATTTAATTTGTTTAAATCTAGATTGGGTTTTGAAGATAAAGAAGATGATTATAAGGTAGAATTTATTTTTCGCAATAACATGGATGTTGATATAAATACAACTTCAATTAGACTAAAACATTTATTTGAAATATTAGTAATAAATCCCGATGTAACTAAATCTAAATATTCACAGTGGTTAACTAATGCTTGGACTAGGGAATTAACAGTTGAAGATGGTAATATTATTAATAAAGATGTGGTAAAATTAGAAAGACTCACAGAAGCAATAGCATTACATAATAGACTTAAAAATAGTTCAGAGTTTGATGATACATTAAAGGATATAACTAAATTGTCTTTGGGAGAATTTACAAATGCTATTTTTAAATGGAATGAAAATACATGGAAAACAAAATCTACTATTGAGTTGGTTAAAGAAAGATTGGAGAAAGATAGAGATTATACCATTGAATATGTAGATGAACAATGGATGATATTTAAAATAGAAAGTCGTTTGGGGGCAATGATATTAGGCGCTCATGCTTCATGGTGTACATCAGCAGGTGAAGGTGCAGTAAATCCTGAACGCAGGTCTTATACATGTTATTATTCTTCCTATGAAGGTAATCAGAAAAAATTGTATGTTATATTAAATAAAAAAAATAAAAATAAATTATTCCAATTGTATATTTATGATAATACAATTCAAGAATTTAAAGATAGAATTAATAATAATACAGGAACATCTGATATTAAAACTTTTTCTTACGGTGTATTAAAATATATATTATTTGATATATTAATGCATCATATCGAAGATAAAATGCATTTTGTTTATCAAGATGAATTAAACGGATATCATTTCACAAATATTAAAAAATTTCAAGTTTACACAGAAGTTTTGGCTAAATATTTTATGGAAGAATCAGATACCATAAATACAAGAATAGATAAACTTTTGTATAGAGACTTTAATCCTTCAGGTGATTATTATTATATATTCAAAAATCGTAGTACCTATAATTCAGGTAATAGCGAATCAACAAATGGTATATTAATAATTAATAAAATCAAAGAATTAAATATATATGGTATTGATGATAAAAAAATATTAGATACTAAAGCCACTAATGCTTTTATCAAATCTATGATAGAATTTATAGATAAAGATAAACTTGATATTCCTACTAAAAAACTAATAGAAGATATTGGTGATATTTCTAATATGGATTTTCCTAAAATAATGTCGTTAATATATGATAAAATAAATAATTATGGTGAAAATTATTCTGAAAGATTAAATTGGCGAATGGATGTATTTGTCGAAGGATATATAGTTATAAAACTTTTATTATTTTTTTATTTACTAGTTATTAGATATGATGGTACGTTGGAAGATAGAGTATCAGCTTTATTAAATCATTTAATTAAATTAAATATAATTGAATCTTTTACCATAAAAGGTGGAATTATAACAATAATAAATACTAATTCATCATTAAATAATAAAGATGATGATGTTGAATCATTGGCTAAAGAATTTATTATGCAATTACCATATAAATATTCTCACATTATTAATAATGACATACAACAACCTACTACAGAAGATGCATTTATAAAATCACTTGATATAAACTTCGACAAAGAATTTGGTATATATAGTTTGTTAAATAATATATCCATAGAAGATATAAGTTTAGATTCATTTGTTTCATTTATATTTAAAGATGAGTATGATAATATTACATCTTTATATAATTCTTTATTATCTGATATAAACTACGAGTCTCTCTGATTACACTCAATTTTCAAAAAGTTGAATAATAAAAATAATAATAAATATGAAACTAATAGAAGCATTATTAAAAGAAGATTATAAACCAGATGATATTAAACATCATGTTGATGAAGTGTTTAATTTATTGATTAATGAAGAAACGGCATTAGGATGGTTTATATTTAATGCAGGTTATTTTGTTGCATCTTATATTGAAGATGAAAAAACAGAAGATGATTTCGAAGATGCTGAATATACCTATGAAGATTTAATTGATGAATATTATTATGGTAATTTATCAATAGAAGAATCAACTAAATTATATCAATATTTAAAAACTAAAATTGATGCTGAAGAATTTATAGAATCAATTGAAGATAATTCAGAAGGTTATACAGTAAAATGTTTTATGAGTCCCGAATATGTACCATCGGGAACTCGGTTATATCATTTCTCAGATAATGCCGAAGGGTATGAAGGAATTATATCTAAAGGGTTTACATTAGGGGTTGATAAACTTAAATCGGTTAAACGTATATTACCATCGGATATTAAAACAACAGAATATTTTAGCTTTAAAAATAAATAATATGAGTTTAATTAAAATATTAGAAACATTTAACAAGTCTGCATATTTATCTTGGAAAAGAAAGAATGTGACTATTAGAGGTATGAAAGATACTCAATCAGAAAATAATGCAGGAGCAATGTTGGGTAGAGGATTATATACTGCATTCCTTTCTAATAAGACATTAGCAAAACAATATGGAACAGTATATTTTGTAGTAGGTGCTATACCAAAAAAACCTAAAGTATTTAATACATTGAACGAATGGGAAATTTGGTTTTATGGCAACCTAGTCCAACCATTATTTAAGAATGGTGAATTCCCTGATGCTAGAGTATTCCATAGTAAAACTACAATTGAAGCAGAAATGATTAAAAAGGGTCATGATGGTATAATTATCAAAGGTAGAGAGATGGTCAATTTTACGCCAAATATGGACGAAATACGATACTATCAGAATGAAAATCAATTGATTCAACATTATGAATATATTATAGAAAACAAATGAGCTTAATTAAATTATTATTAGAAGTCAATCAACGAGATATTATTATTAATAAAATAGGTCTTAGCGAAAAAGAATTCGATATAATAACGAATTCAGAAATTTCACCCAAATTTCACATTTTTACTGCCAATTTGTGGAAAAAAGCTTTCCCAACAGATAGTGTTGGTCAACTAGGTACAATGAATCCATTTCTCAATCATTATATAAAACCATTTATAAATATTATACAAGAGCAAAATAGACCAGTAATCAATTTAAAGTCTATTATAGAAATCAACAATCCATTATCATATATTCAAGAGATTTTAAGTAATTGGCAAGGTGTGAAAGATTATAGAGATAGTGTAACTCCACCAAGAGATTTGAGAAATATGGAATGGAGTGAAGCAATACAATTACAAAGAACATGGCATCAAGAAATGGCAAATGCTACAGATGATGAAAAAATGAATAGGCGTTACCAACAAATAGCACCAAATTCTGAAGTTATTCATACTTTTGATGATGGTGTCATGTGGATAGATATACATGAAAATAGTTGTAAAAAATTAGGTGATGCAATGAAACATTGTGGAAATACTTCTATGGACACGATATTACAATTAGTATCTACTGAATCTATATTACCGATTACAGTGGCATTTAGTTATAATGGTACATATTCTCAAATTAAGAGTAAAGGAAATAAAAAACCAACCTCAGAATATGAAAAATATATTGAATGGTTATTTACTAATGGTGGGGATTATCAGTTAAAAGCTAAAATCCATGAATATTTATCAGAGAATGATTTTAATGTTCAAGATTTATCCGATGATAATTTACGTGATGAGTTATTAGAAAAATATCCATCATTAGGTGGGACATCAGTAACACAAATTTTAAAATTAATAAAAGAAAAAAAATATAGAAGTAAAGACTATGTTATGACTTTGCTGAATAATACGCTAGATAATTATGAAGATACTTATGATAGAGATTCTCGTACTACAAAAATATTCGATTTTGATGAACAGTATTTATATACTGATGTTTCATCTCATGCATTGGATATAGAAGGAACTTTTGATGCCGATTCTATTATTTTTAAAGAAAAAGTAGAATTGAACATTGATAAATTTGAATTAAATATAAAAGAAATACCAATGGTATTTATAAACTATATAATCGAAAAATGTTTTGAAAGATATGGTGAAACCGTTTTAAAACATGATAATAAATCAGATTATAAAGATAATTACGAATTATTAGATTATTTGATAACTAGATTATCTATTGTAAAAACATTTAATATAAATGAAGATTATTATAATTTTGACAAAAATAAAATAAACAGATTTAGAAATCTATTTTTTAGTTATGCTGAATTCCACGATTTAGTTATATACGAAAAAGCAAATACAATCGCATATAAAATACCTTATACAACTTTTAATTATAAATATGAAGAAGATTTAATTGGTGAATTTAATAAAAATGAAGTAATAAATAATATACCTACGTTTATAGATTTTCTAAATGATGAAATTGAGACACTCGATGATAATGATGATACATTATATATTAAAGAACTTCTGTCAACTTTTAAACGCAATTATTATAATAGCGCAACATATGCTAATAAATTAAGTATTAAATTATTCTCAACGGGATTTAATACTATTAAATTATATTTTAAACCATTTGTAGATAAAGGAATTATATCAGAAAAAGACTTGAAACAATTCGAAAAATTTTATATTAAAAATCAATTAAAAATGAATTAAAAATGAATTTCGATGAATAATTATTCTGATGTGTCTATTAAAGAAAAATAAAAATTAACTATTTTATTATTAATAGACACATCGGATATTTTTAATAAATCTGTTTTTTTACTTTTCATAAAAGTTTTAATAACATTAATTATAAAACTTTTATCTTCTTTCAATGTTTTATTTTTGAACGAGATTGTTTGTAAAGTATTATAATGAATTATCGAAGAACTAATGTTAGTATATAATAATTTAGCAATATTTTTATCATCGATATAAAAATATAAATTATTAAATATGTCTTTATCATCATCAACAAAGGTATTATTACCATGATATACTTTAATACTATTGGTTGATATTTTTTTATTATATGTACTAGTTGGTACATTTTTATTACCAAAGATTGCAAATACAGATATGTTTATATCATCTACAGTATTAAGTTCATCTATAATAGAATTTAAAGTCTTACCACTATTTACAAAATCATCGATTACTAAAACATTTTTGTTTTTTAAATTTAATAGTTCAGCATCATCTATTGAAATATTAAATTTAAAAAATCGTCTATATGGTGGATAGATATAATTTACCTTTGTTAATTTATTTTTTTTGTTATGATAATAATTTAAGATACTTTGTTTAATAGATTCATCTTTTATCTTATCAATCTCATCCCGAATTATTGACATCGTTGGAGATTTTGTTAATGAATTAATAATTTTAATATTTTTATTAGATATTTTTACTTTTAATTCATTGGCAAATAATATGTTAAATTCCGAACTCGATGGTGGAATTATTATTACATCGGGTAATATATTATTCTTTTGTAAATAATTAAATACAAATATAGAACTTCTTCGTAATAACCATAATGAATCTTGATTATTACTATTAAATTGTTTTAAATCTCTTAATAAAGAACCCAATGAATAATTATTATTTTTATCATATATATAATAACACTTTATATCATCCTTTAATTTTACTGAATTAAGAATAAAAGATAAATCTATTTTATCACCTATTTTATTATCATTAAAATTAAAGTTTAATTTATTGTTATGATATGATATACCATCTGTAATAGTTGTTTTCATAGTAATAGTTATTTATTGTTTAATGTTCTAAGTGAAATATTTGTTTTACATCAGGTCTATATGTAGCATCATCACCATCTTGATTTGTTACTATTACATAATACTTAGGTTTCTTCTCGTTTTTATATTCTGATATCTTGATATAATCATCCATATAATAAATTTTATCCTTTGGTATACTATATGTATCAGATAGATATTGGAAGAATTCATCACTACCTTTTTTAGAATTTAAATCAAATTGATTATATTCATCTTTTAAAATAGTAGTAGATTTTTTATGTTGAACATCTATAAGTTTACTTACTTCTTTAGATAAAGCATCATCTGAGAATGAAGTAATAAATATATCATCATTTTCTTTCTTCATTACTATATCTGCAATTTTAGTATGTGCATATCCTTTTACATTATATCCCATCTTCCTAACTTCTCTCAGCATTTCGATTATTAAATTATAATAATTAATACTAAAAAAATCACCCGAGTCATTAACTCTAATTACAACAGTTGTATCATTCATTTTTCCACCGAATGTAGGTTTTGTTAAAGCGCCATGGGTTTTACATAACACAATCAATTCTGATTTAAACATATCAAAATATTTATTGGGGTCATTTAATAATAAATTTATAGTTCGTGTAGCTAATTCATTATTTGCAGGGTATTGTATATATTGTCCTGCTAATGCATAACAGATACTAACACATTTTCCTGCTGTTGGACAGGTTTGAATACTATAAAACTTCTGTTCATCTTTATCATATACAATACCTCTAAATGCAGGTATGCCCGTATTATATACATATATTTTTCTACTACCAGTTTTTTCCAATTTTTCATTCTGTTTAATTATCTTACTTGGTAACATAGTTATCTGCTTGATGAAATGGTCTATGTCAATATCATATAAATCTTTTGTAGGATATTTTTGTCCTTTTTTAAGTTTTATTTCCTTACCATCTTTATCAACTTTATTTTTTTGAACCATCATGGAACGCTTATGTATAAATGGTTTTCCAATTGGAATATCAGTATAGTCAGGATGTTTTATATGTTTAAAACCTATTTCATCTTGTAATCTTCTATTTGTATTAAGTTGATTTAAATACTCAGATAATTTATTAGCAGACCAACACTCTTTTTTAACATCGGAAAATTTATCTTCCCAATCTATTTCCAATAATAATTTAGTTAACGACATTTGATATAAATTAGTTAATTCTATAACTTATAATTATAGTTAATTATATATAATTATATCTATATTTATAATATTACAAAAATATGAGTTTAATTAAATTATTATTAACAGAAATAACGTATGCTAAAGAACAAGCATTAAGAAATATATATATAATAAAAAGTATTTTATCCCATCAGAAGACATGAAACAAATGATGGAAACTATGCCGAATTTTCAGAATGCTATTGACGAAACGTTTGATTTGATATTATCATTGGATAAAACACCAAATAATAGCTATACTTCTTGGTTATTACAAAAAGGATTATCAACCTATACTAAAAGTTCAATTTATTTTACAAATCGAATTGATTTAGATGATGAAGAAGCAGATGAAATTACTAATGCACTTACTGTACATCTTAATAATAAAAATAGACCAAATTTCCCCAAAGAATATAAAGATATAAATTCAATAAATAGTCTTAAAGATTTATATACTATTATAAAACCATTTGATAATATAGTCGGTGATATGACTCAATATGAATTTCTAATAAAAACTGACCCATATGGAAAATCATATAGGATATTATTTGAATCAGATAAAGTATTAGTAGTAAAACCTATTACTGAACAAGGGGCATGCTTAGTTGGTTCTAAATCCGAATGGTGTACAACATGGGGTGAACATTCATATAATCGAAAATTTAAAAAAAGGTCTAATCATTTTGAAGAGCATAAATCGGATTCAGATGATGATTTTGATTTACTTAATGATTTGATAACGTTCTTAAATAAAACAGATGATGACCTAAGTTATCAAATAAAAATATATAAAAATGAATTTAAGAATTTAAATAATGAACAGATTGAACCAAGTGCTATATATTATGATTTAGACATGGCAACTCAAGATTGGTTAGATGGAGAAGCTGATGAAATAGTATCGAAACCTATTTATGATGATAGACCCAAAACCATTAAAGACCTATTATATAATTATTTAGATGATTATGATTATGATTATGATTATATTTTAGATACAGACGAATTACATAATGATAATAATATTATTAATGATGATACTGTATTAGATATATATTATTTATTTAAAAATAATAGTTATTCATTAACAATGGAAGTTGTAGATAAATTAATTAATACATTACAATCTAGTTATCAAAATGACCCATCAAAAGATATGGATTGGGATGAAGATTTTGTTAAAGAATTATTTTCATTAAATGATTTAACAAATGAAACTTATAGAAAAAAAGGATTGCGTGATATTATAAATGATTATAATGATGGTGATTTTGAAATTACTAATGATAAAATAGATTCTATTATAGATATAATTAAAAACGCAGTAAGAGAATCTATTGAATTAAATTATAATAAACTAGTATATAACACATGTGTTGATACTGCATTATCAAATTATTTAAAAGTACCAATATATAATATTAATAAATATGTTACAATAGATGGTAAAAAAATAATTTATAAAGATGTTGATGATAATGATAATGATAGTGATGCACGTTTTATACAATTATGTGAAAAATATCGTAGAGGTGAAGTTGATGATGTTGAAACATATTTAGACAGGGTTGATATTCCTGATTTTGATAATGAAGATTTGGATGGGGAATTTATAAATAAATATATATTAAATAAAATATAAAAATAATGAGTTTATTAAAAATATTAAAAGAGAATTTATCGGTCAATGAAATAAGTGATATAATAAATACATTTAAAGATAATGATATTATATTATCTAAAATTAATAGTGACCTTGATATATATGATAATGGTTCATATGCCAAAGTATATGAAATTAAGAATTCTAATCTGATGTTAAGAATAGGGCTTCCGAGGTTATTAACTGATGAACATGATTCTAAAGTATTAGATAGTTATAATAAATTATCATCACAAAACTTTACTAATGTAGTAAAAATATATTTATATAAATATATTAATAAATATGAATATGTTATAATGGAGAAATTAAATCCATTATCATCAGAAGACTTGGATATAATTGAATTATTAATATATTATTTATTCTTTTTTCAATCAAATGTAAAATACTTAGATTTTAATAATGATGATAACTTAAAAAAAACTCTTACTAAATTTTTTACAATAACATATGGAGATATAAAAGACTTTGATGAAATATTAAATACATTTATAGAAACTATAATTGATAATAAAAAAGAATTTAGCGAATTGTGCAATGGATATTTAGAATTACAATCTATTGGTATTACTCATACTGATATCCACGAAGGTAATATTATGAAAGATGATAAAGGTACACTTAAATTAATCGATTGGTTTTAAAATAATTAAATTTAACTATTGACACTAGATTAAAATAACCGTATATTATATATGTAATCAAGTAATAAAGGAATCCAATCATGACTAACTTAACATTCCACTACCAATCAGAAAGCAAACAGTTAATCGTTGACTTAACCGATACTAACTTAGACATCGATGCATTAACATCTGAACAAGAGTCTATGATAGACCAAGCCATCATCAATCATATAAATGATAATCTGTTAGATGTCATTGGTGATGCTGAAATAGATATTATATATTCTAAGAGTATATAACATATATAATTAATCGTATGAGTTTATTACGATTATTTTTACAAGAATTAAAGGTTAACACTAACTTGAAAAAATTCAGAACTACTGCATCAGGTCAAGTAGCTTCTGTTAATGATTTATCTGCATATGATATTGGGGATTTCCGTCACACTTATCCTGAAGAGCAAATGAAAAAAATAGAAGATGCTATTTATAATAGAGTGAATCCAAAAGTACGGGAATTAATGGATAAATCAAAATATGCTGTAAAAAATCAACTATATAAGAATGATACGTTCATATTTTATCGTAGAAAAGATTCTCTTTATTTTTATGCATTTTATTTTATATTTGATGAACAAGATAATATAAAACATACTATCACAAGTAATTTACGTTTATCAAATCATCGTAGTGGAAAAACTGTAGATAGATATGCCGATGAAATTAATAATAAAATTAATTTCTTTATCAATGAATATGAAACAGAAGAATTTAAAAATATCGAGATTAACAAATATATATTTTATACTATAAAATATTTTAATGCTAAATATATCCAATTGGCATTAAATCAACCATTATCATCTAGTGATATGCACATAGTCAGAACAGTAGAAAATCCTAAAGAAAGTAATACATTATATAATAATGTGTCTGATATGTTTAAATTAATTATAGATAGAAATAAAAAGAGAATAAAACCATTGCCAATCGATTTAACTATAAAATGATATGAGTTTAATTAAACATTTATTAACAGAAATTACTGATGCTAAAAAAGAAGCATTAAGAAAAATATATAATAAGAAATATTATAACTTAAATGACCAACAAATAGCTGAATCTGTCGCAGACAACATGGGTAGTACCCAAGATATTTCACGTGTTTACAATAACTTTATTAACCGCAAGCAATTGTTTTTTGAAACCATCCTATCGATTGACTCCACAACTAATAATATTTATACACAATGGTTAATTACTAAGGGTATTCCTTCTAAATATTCTGATATAACTCGTAATTTATTAGGGTTCATAGGTAAGTATCCGTATACATATATCAATAAAACATTAGAAGACGATGCGCCACGTATCACGGAATATTTAAACATTTTTGATATGATGAAAAAGAAAAAGGATTTCCCGATTAAAGATATCAATCAATTATCATCATTGGAACAATTACTTGATGCAATCAAACCTTATTTAATATCACCAACAGAAAATGTATATAAATTTATTAAACAAAAATTAGATACCAAAGTGATTGATGAATCAGACGTTGATATATTATATGATGATGCTAAAACCTTGATTGTAGCCCCCTTAACCAAACTAGGTGCATGTACAATCGGTGCAGATGCTGAGTGGTGTACTGCATGGGGTAAACATTCTTTTAACCCAAGACATAAAAGTAAATATAATCATTTCGATACCTATTATGAAGATACCGATGATATAAGTGAATTATTAGTAGCATTTATTGACAAACAAGGTAAAAACCATTATCAGATAGATTTGAATGCTACCGATGATAATGGCATTAAACCCGAAATTAAAGATGCTAATGATACTCAACAAGACATATTAGAAATGTATGATGCATTATCAGTCGGTGCTAAATCTTGGTTTATTGATAGAATAAAAGAAAGTGATAAATATATCGATATTAATGATTCTTCAATTAATACAGAAATTTATTATAAAGGTATACATGTTAAAAATGATGGAGATAAAAAAGTATTATTATTTAAAGATGAGGATGATTTTCTTGAAGATTTTTTATCAAACAATGATTATCATATTTATGGTAGGATTATTAGAGATGGGTATGTTGATTCAAATACATCAATTTATTTAGACAGAAATGACGAATGGGATGAAAAAGTTACAGAAAAAATAATATCTATATTGCTTCCATTGATTGATGCGGAATTATCAAAAGAATATACTGAATTAAAAGATAGTATAGATGTGTTAGAAGATTTAAAAAATGACACAAAAGATAGTAATATTTATACAATTATACACGATACGGATTTAAATACGGAAACTATCAGTGATGCTTTATCAAGCATTAGAGATGTGTTAATAAATGCAAAGACTTTAGCTTATGAAGATAGTTTGTTTAATGAAGTGTATGGAGAAACTATGAAAACTGCGATTTCAAATGTTTATGGTTATAATAAGAGTTGGTCAATTATAAAAAGGGATGCTATATTTTATTTTACTGATAATGACTCAATAGCAATTGATGTAACACATTTATTAAATAAGACAAAAACTGCTAAAAGTGACGATGAACAAATTGTTCAATATTTTTATAATAATATTCTTGAAGATGGAGACAACGAAGTAGAATTACCATATAATGTAGAAGAACCATATTATGGTTTTAATGGGGATATCAGTTGGTATTATGCATCTGAACTAGCGTTAGAGAATTTAAACGATAATTTTTAAATTAAAAAGAATATGAGTCTAATAAATATAATATCAGAAGACAAAAATTATAAGTTATCATATGATACTCTAAAATCTATTGAAGATATATTTATTGAATATGGTTTTCAAGTAGAAAATTTAACTGAGAAATCATATATAGAATCTGGTCTTTGGAGTGATGTATATAGATTAAATGGCGGTTGGGTATTAAAAATAACACATGAGAGATTTGTCAAAGATGATTACATACCATTATTGGACAATGATACAAAAAACGTGGCTACTGTTATATTTGCAGATAAAATACCTATTAATACTGGAAGGCAATTTTATGGTATAATTCAAGAATATGTTCCCGATAATATAGCTGAAGTAAAACTATTAATAGAACGTTTCACCCCAGAATTATCATATTCATCGAATTTAAAACTTGTGCGTGGTATTTTTAATGATTTTAATACAGGTGAATATTCTTTAAGTGATTTTAAAAACGAATATCAAAAACAACTTATAAATAAATCAGAAATATTAAAATTTATTACAGATGTATATAATGGTATTCAGGAATTATTATCGGTTGGTATAATACCCGAAGATGTTCACTTTGGTAATATTAGAAAAGATGAAGAAGGAAATTATAAAATTATAGATTTTTAAATGATATGGGATTAATTAAACATTTACTATTAGAAATTACTGATGCTAAAAGGGAAGCGTTATTTAAGATATTTGATTTAAAATATACTCAAAAATATGGTAATCCTGCACATGCTTTTTATGTATTTATATATAAAAAAATATCTGAAGCTATCGACAAAGCGGAAAAAACAGATTCAATAGATATGGATTTTTTAAAAGAATTTGTTTTTCCTAATAATCCATTTTTAAAAAATCAAAATACTGATAATTTAATAGAATTGCATCGAGGAAAAAGGCTAGATATTTATTTATCTTTATTGTATGTTTTATTATCAAATATTTCTGTTTATATTAATTTGAATATTTCAACATTCGAATTAATATTATCGATTGACCCTACACCAAATAATAGTTATACGCAATGGTTATTGAAAATACTTGAAAACGATAGATATCTTATGACACTTTATACAATGGGATTGAAATTTAATGAATATAAACAATATGGTATAATGAAGTATGAATATGAAAATAAACATAATATGTTTTTTTCGTTATTTGATTATGGTTTTACCAAAAATGGTTCAGACAAAGGATATTATTTAGGTACGGTTAATGGTGTTACAGTAATTTTAATAGAAGATAGAGAGAAATTTAAACAATTATTAGAAAAATATGACCAATATAAAAAGAAAAATAATTTTCCACAAGAATTTAAAGATATTAATAAAATAAAATCATTTAATGAATTATTTGAAATCATTGAAGATTATGAAGGTTCATACATTAATGTATATGAAAAAATTCAAAATGAAATTAAAGATGGTACAATAAAAAAAAATATAGATTATAAAATTTTAGGAGAAGATGATGAATGGTTAATTATAAACCCTAAGAGTGAAAATGGTGCTTGTGCAGTGGGATTTAAAACGAATTGGTGTACTTCATTTGGTGAATTAAGTAGAGACCCCGACAAAAAGAAAAATACTAATCATTATACTACTTATAAAAGTTCTATATTAATATCTTTCATTCATAAAAAGAGTCATAAAAAAAATATTCAAATTCAACCAAAGAAAGATGAATATAGAGATTATAAAGATGTGCCTATTGGTATAGATGGTGTGAGAAGAAATTTAACAGGAAAAGCTTTAGAAATATTTGAGAAAGTGATTAAAAAATATGAGTCTGATTGAAACATTATTAAAAGAATCAATATATAAATTATCGGATAAAGATATGAAATATATATTAGATAATGCAAAAGGATTTAATGAACGGAGCGAAGCGGAAGAATTTTTAAATTATAAATTATCTAATGTATTTCCTGATGGTGTAGTATTTAATACAGATTCGGTATGGTTGTATAGAATTATATTTTTAAGTAATAGTAATAATCTTAATGAAAATGGATTTGGTGAGCATTGGACAGCTATCCCTGATAATATAGATGACGAACATTGGGTTGAATTAATTAGAGATACTACAAATAATTATCACGATAAAATAGAAATAGTTTTAATTGCTGAATTTGATATAAAAAATATAGATGTAGAACATACATTGGCTAATAACGTGCGTTATCCTAATGAAGATGAATTTACATTGTATTCTAAAAATATTAACCCAAAACAAGCATATATAGTGAATCGTAAAAAATTTAATTATAAAAATCCATTACAATCCAAAGGTATTAAAAAAATAAAATGAGTTTAATTAAAACATTATTAAAAGAATCCATATTAAATAATAGAGATAGAAATTTATTAAAAAATTCCACATGGAAGGATTTTGATATTGATATGGAAACTGACCATGAGTTTTTAGATTCGGAAGTAATATTTAAAAAGAGATTAACATTCGATTTAGCTGATTACTTTACTGTTGATGTTGTATATGAATCAAAATCTCCTGAGATTGTAAGAATTGATGGTATGTGGCTCGATGATGAGTTAAGAGGGTTAGGAATCGGCTATAAGGTATTCGAAGCCATAGCGGTCAAATTCGGTGCTATATTCGATAGTAAAAGTAATATGAGTAAAGATGGTAAACAACTATTTGAAAAGATTTCTAAAGATAATAATTTTGAAGTGATTGGATTAGATTCAGAAATATATGCTTATGTTTTAGTATTACATAAATCTAATCCTAATAATCAAAAAGCTAAACAATGGTTTGATGGGTATAGTTAATATTTTAAGTTAAAATAAATCGTCCATAAATTCATCTCGTACCGAAATTAATTTAGCACTATTATTATTTGGTTTAAGTACATCAACCCATTCCAAATTTTTATATGAAATTGGGGTTGTAGTATAAACTCCATTATCAGAAAAGGTATCTTTTCTAAATTTTATTTTATCAGGGAGTTTAGATGTTTCAATACGATAAACATCAGCCGTTGAATCTCGGTAATAGGAAATTAAATGATTTATAAATCTACCATAATCTCTATAATCTTCATTATCCGAATCGGGTATTATTAAATATATTCTTGGGTCATGATTAAATAGTTTAGATTTTGATTTAGGAAGTAAACCTTTCGATTTAATTGATTGACGATTTTTAGTATCAGATACATGATACAAATATTTTGGTAAATCTGTTACGGGTTCAGTATATTTTGGTTCGAATAAAAATGAATAAGCACCCTTATAATATTTAGATGCAATATTTAATAAATCATCTTCGGTAAAACCCGATTCTTTAACCCCACTTGGTATTTTCTCAATAAATTTATCTTGGTCATTGGTAGAGCGCTCGATACCATAAACCCCGCATTTAATTGGATACCATCCTAAATTATTTAAAAATTTAAATACATCTAATACTTCATTTAAATCGATATCACTATTAGTTCTGCGTTGAAATGAAAATATAAAATCTAATGCTTCATATGAAGTTATTATAAAATGCTTAATGAGATTGGGAAATTTGTTCGATAATAATCTACCTAAATCGTCTACATCAACCGATGATATTAATCCCTCGGTCAAACGGTTACTCATTTTCCTAAAGTCTTCCATTTCAAATCCTTTAGATTTAAATCCACCTTTTTTATAGTAATCATATCTAACTGATTCCCATAATTGTTCGTTCAATTCGGAAAAGGAAAATATTTCTAATAGTGCCATAATATATTAAATTTATTTTTATTATTAATTATATTATTGTTGAATTAATTCAATAGAATCACAATCATTCAAATCTATTCCCGACATTCTTTTGAATGATATATTAATAATATTAATGTTTTCATTTGTTACTGCATCATCAGCAGTAACAAATGATTTATCATTAAAGATGATGGTAATATCTTTATTATTAGTTTTAAATTTAATATTTAATTTTCTATCTGTGTATGTCATACTTGACCTCGACTTTTTACTAAATAAAGTAAACATATAAATTGACTAATGCAATTTGATTGTTCCATAAATCAAACCATCCGATGAATATTCTGAAAAATGTATAACATTAGTTGTAGTATCAAGTGTTTGAACCCATAGATTGTCAAATTTCCATGTAACATTTTGAACTACATGATTTGGTTCAATTTTAATTTCAAGAGTCCCAGAAAAATGTCGAGTCTTAAAAGATTTCGAACATGACATAGTAAGTATTAGTAATAATAAAATATAATATTTTTTCATGATAATCTGGATTTTACTATGTTAATAAATTCTTGTGTTTGGTCATGTGCAATACCACTACGACTATTTATTAAATCGTGAATGGATAAACATCGTGCATTTAATGTTATATATTGTAAAGCTTTTTCTTCTGATGAAAATGTTTTACAAGTATCAGGGTTAGTATATAAACCTACATTTGGCATTGTACAAGTATATTTACCTCTATACTCAAGGTCACTTAATACAATCGCATGGTACATATCACCTTCATAAATATCAACACCATCATGCGTTTTAAATATTGGTTTTGGTTTATGTTCTATTTTTAATACAGAAACATGACCATTACCTGTTTTTTCACCATTACATAATAAATGTATATTATTACAATCCATATAAAATTCAGATATAATAAATGAACCATCATTATTTAATTTAGATATACGTACATCATCACCTAAAGTAAATACTTCACCATCAATAATGCGTTTTACTGTACGTATTTTAATTTGTGGATTCAAAGTATATTCATCTTTTATTTTATTATAATTCCATAAATTCATCCACCAACGAGTACCATTACTATCATATGCAATAGTAAAATATCTATGTTGCAAACCATACAAACCATCATCACAGGTATTCTCTTCAGATATTAAAAATATTTTTTGATTGAATATAATTTCAGTAACTTCTAATCCTTCTATTGCTTTAATTTTTTTAGAATGTCTAATAGATGGTAAATCAGATTCTCCATTATACTGTATAACTTCGATAGTATCATTTATATTTTTAAATCCTAATATTGTTCCGTTCGTATAAGAACGACAATCGATACTATCACCTATAGTAAATACTTCTCCATCTGATAACCGTTTTACCGAATATATTTTAATTTTATGATTGATTACATATGTTTCTGTAATGTTATAGTAATTCCATAACTTCATCCATCCTTTATCATTAATATATTTATATTGATTACCATAACTATTTGTAGCTAAATCGTCAGTTAATGTATATATATTATCTTCATATAAAATACTTAGTACTTGAACTCCATTTAACGATGGTATTGATAGATTTAATTTTTCCCAATATTCAGAACCTGATTCTACTTCTTTAGCAGTAATCTGATAGTATACCATATTTGCATCCACTGGCACATATGAATTTCACTTGCTTGTTTTACTCGCATCCCCTCTTGCCATGATTCATGTAAAGATGGATGATGTTTTTTTAATTTATATATTTTCATAATTTATTCTTTCGTTATAATAATTTTTGAACCTTGACCAACAATCCGTTGGAAATAATATCCATTGGTATTAAACATATCAACAGTAAATGATGATGCTATTTTTTCCCATTCCCATGCTAAACATGGTCTGCCATACTTTATAGCATATTCATATAAAAAGAAATATAACATTTCTTCGGGTTCTATTCCACGATTATACCAACGATTTACATATTCATCACCATTATATTTGGTAATTACTTTTTCAATAAATTCTACTTGTTTAGTAGAATCCAATAAATGAAATCGTGCTAACTGTTGTGTATTGATATATTCCAATCTATCGAATACAACAGATTGTCCATTATCATTATGGTTTTCATTAATATCATCAACATCACATTGATGTTCAATGATATCATGAATATTTCTCGTTAAGAGTCCATAATTACCAGAGTCTTCAATCGCCCAATTAATTATAGTATTTAAAACTGTGTCGTATATTGTCATAATATATAAAAGTTTAGTTCTGAATTATTCATTTATTTTAATATTCATAATGACCTACAAATACATGTTTTCCTTCTGAGTTTGTTGTGGTTTTTAACCTTAGTTTGCCGTAAAATCTTTTAACTCTATTTTCCGTATACCCGTCTATATAAGGTATTTCCATTTCAGCATCAAAGCACTTGGGGGTTTTAGGTTGTTTGAGAGTTTGGATAATATCATTAATTGAATATTTAAACTTAGTGTAGGCTTTATTAGATTCAAAATCCCAAGTTTGAGTTTGTGCCATTTTAATAGCTTCCGTCAAATCTTCCTCGCTATATACTTTAGTCGCCGATTGGTATCCTTCTTTAAATCCACCAGTTCTTTGAATTTGTTCATCTAATGATAAGTAGTCATCGTTAAACCCATGTTTTTACATAGGCTTTTTTAGCTAAGTTCTCAACATCTATTTCAGGAAGTAAAGGTAAATCTAACTCAGGTGCATTGTTTTTTGGTCGGTATGCTTCAATTACAACATCAGCTTGACAAAAATTTATATATTCTTTTTCATCTTGAAATATTTTCTTAGTTCTGTGACAGTAAAAATAACCACTTTTTTATTGCTATCAGAAACAGTTAATATATAATCAGTGTTTCAATAATTTCAAATTTAGTTTTCATAATTCATCCTCAACTATTTCAAAGCTATTTATGTTCCTGTTAAGTAATTGAGCAATTTGCGCTTTCGTTAATTGCTCTGGAAGTGGTTTGCAGTATTCCCATGAGGAAAAAATTGTGTAATCCTTTAATCTTTTTTCTGAATCTACTCCATAAAAACTTACAAACTT
>Ga0100378_1001276_pt1 | contig 26894 bp, 21 predicted proteins | sample CryGeymeta201502_FD_81535 | JGI IMG/M metagenome (GOLD analysis project Ga0100378, IMG submission 81535) | Groundwater microbial communities from Crystal Geyser aquifers in Utah, USA - Crystal Geyser metaG 2015-02 | ecosystem: Environmental > Aquatic > Deep subsurface > Groundwater | place: USA... | reverse complement strand
TATTGAAATAGTTTGATGTTAAGCTTGATAAGAGAATCAGTACTATCGGCGCTGAGATCGGAAGTTTTAGCTCTTCCTTTCCTGAACTGATTTCTGGCTCCATTTAATAATAATAGTCAAAATATATAGGCAAATGCAAAGCTAACCTAAAATGGGAAAATTGTTTACTGCTAATTACAGTGCTGCAACTGCCAGATTATTAATTATATTTATGTCAAGGTCACAACCGTACCGTCCTAGAATCCCCACTCATATTATACAAACATTAGATGTGGCATCTAGAATCACCCTCTTTCTGGTCGACCAGAAAGGACCCCTCTGTTTCACCTTCAAAGACAGACTCGATAATAAATACAAGACATCTATCGGGCCAGAGCTTAAATGTTCATGTTCTCCAGGAAAAAACGACCACTGCATACATACTGCCTATGTCTTTCTAAAAGTCTTCAGAGTCAGCGTCGATAACCCAATCATTTGGCAAGCAGCTTATGTCGATAGTTAACTATCTGATCTACTGGCATGGAAGCATACAGTAGCAGAAGCAAGAAGACCCAGGCCAACCTTCTAGCCCATTAACTTTGAATTGCCAGAACTACCGAGCGAAATCATGAGGAAGAGATAAAAGCCTGCTCACAAACCAGTTCTCCTATCTGAACGCATGAAACTGTAAAAGGATTCTGTTTGTCCGATCTGTCAAGACTCAATGACTGATGAGATGTGCTTAACCTACTGTAAGGTGCTATGTGGAAACAATTTTCACTTGGAGTGTCTCAAAATATGGGCTAGACACCGAACTCAGGAGGAATCTCGTGTGAACTGTCCAATGTGTAGGACTCCTTTTCCTTTAACGATTCTCATGGAACTTGAACAAGAATAAAAGTAGTATGCTATAAATCAAAGCGAAAAGATCAAGATTGAGTTCAACTGCGCAAGCTGCGGGCTGAAAAATATTCCGAACAACCCACATAAATGCTTGCTTTGTACTTCATTTTAGTTATGCGAGGTATGCTACAGGGCAAAGAAGCACATTAAGCATCCTTTCGTGAGAAGAGATCCTGACGGAAGATGGAGAGGCGCTGAGGAAAGAAGATAGGACTAGCTCAAATTGAAGAATTACATTGATAGCAAAAGGAAGGAAACGTACACCGAGTAAATCATGAAGAAGCTCAGAAAGATAGATGAGGATCCGAATAAACTTATAGACTATGTAGCTTCATCATATCCCTATGTGTCTCGCTACATTACTGAAAAGCTCGACCCAATGAAAAAAATGGACTTTGATCCTTTGGATATCAAATGTTTCAAATGTGGAAGCACTCGCATGCTTTTCCTCAGAAGACTTGCATGTGGTCACTTCATTGACCACGAGTGTCTCAAAGATTGCCTCATCAAAGAAAAATATTATTGCCAAGAGGACGGTTCACAGTTTCTTAAAGGATATTAAAATTTAAAGAATCGCTAAAAGTAAATAGAGAGGAAAAGAAACCAGGAAATAATAAATCTCACACCTATTGAATACGACCCATCGCATCTTGAAAGGAAGGCATCTTTTCTCGAAATAGATGAGCCTAATGCAGAGAGTTATAACTTCTAAGAGCCAAGTCTAGTATAAATTATGACAAGAAGAAATTCAAAGCATGATGATCAGACTCCTTAAAGAGTAGGACAAAGATTTTCAAGCAACATCATTCGAGAGAATCGAGATGACAGAGCAACTTCAAATGAGCAAATCGAGCAAAGGCCAACCATCCAATTTCAATCAAGAGCAAGAAACCCATTGACTAGAAATAGACCTACTTCAAGATAAAAACCTCCAATTCCTAGGTCAAACGATATAAGAATAAGAAATGTGAGTAATTCGAATCACAGGCCTAAAAAATAGTAGATAGTTCGGGCACCTAAATCATCAGTTCGAAGAGAGCAAATGGGACTGATGATCGAAGGGCTGATCGGTAGGAAATTGAAATGAGGTACCTCTCTTTTGAATACTTTTGCATGATAATGAAAGTACCTATAATATGAATCTTAATGACTCGACTTGTTTTTAAATTAGTAATTCTATTCATAGAAATGGCATAGAAATTCTTTTCGACTTTGTTCCTCTTTTCCCTTTTTGCAACTGCATCCTTTTCACAAATCATCAATAATGCTGACGACAGGTAGCAGCCCTCTCCTCATCCTCAAGGTTTTCTTATTTCTGATTCAAATCTACAAACTTAGGATTTTGAGAATCAAATGCTTCCAACAATTCAATAAGGGAAGTAAGGACTTGGAAATTCAGCAAGAGTGGTAAGCAAGCCACATCAAAAAGAATAGCAAGCAGAACCAGTTTAGGCTTCAACAGGAGGGAGCATTGATGATCTTATCACTCAAAATTTCAATAAAATGAATGGAACTCACCTCGTTGAAAACATATTTCACCAAAGAAGCAGAGAGACTAAAAGCAAGACGGTAGGTCAAGAAGACAACTCAAGTGAGGAGTATCCTTCTCCTCAAACCATAAAAAGAAGGCACCTAAAGAACTAATCCTGAATGATATTACCAACACTATTGAACTATTTTTCCTTTTATCCCCCAACATAAAATAGAGTAATGCCCTATCTGCTTTACACTTGTATTTATAAAATGAAAATAATCAAATCTATAGGAGTTCTTTTGCTCTTCTCTCTTGTGCTTGCACAAGATCCTTCAGTTCCTACAACCTAACCAGTACAAAATGCTCCTCAAGCCGCTCCATCAGCAGAAGCAGATACCAATATAGTACAAAATATTCCTCAAGAGGATCAGCCAAAAGTTACTCAAGAAGATTAGCCAAAGGTTACTAAAGAGGAAGGGGCCCCAACTCCTCAACAAGATGGAAGTCTATCGAGTCAACCTGAACAGACAATTCCACAAGAGTATAAATTATGCTATATAGAGGTCAGCCTTCCAAGAATCCTCTTGACTTGGATGAAGAGTAAACCAAAAGCAGAATAAAGAAGTTGCTGAGTGAAATGAGTCCTGATGAGCTGAAGCATTTTGAATCTCAGCTGGCAGGAGATGCAAGGAAGTACTACGACGACATCATGGCAGAAACACTAAAGCACGAGAATGAACAAAATGAGTAATACCAAGAGGCTGAGCAGGAATTATTGCAAGAAGAGACTCCATACCAGAAGCAAAATGCCAAAGAAAACAGTATCTTTAACGCTGAGTGGGAAAAATACTCGGATCGAGATATCAACTACAATGAGTATCTTTTCACTGTTGATGATTCAACTACTGAGGATTTTAGAATCAGTATGCCTGTCGGACAGCTTGTCACTTTCTATGGTTTTGTTTACCACAACAGCGACGGAGTCTATTCAGTACCAAGTGAAGTCGAGGGAAAGGATCCTATCTGGATCTACGTGTACGAAAACAATCATAGGATTGTTTATCAGCAGGAGTTCTACTTCAAATATTTTGGATCCTTCCATGGAAGTGATAATACCAGTTACCTCATCCGTTTTGTTAACCCATCGGATCATAAAATGGTAGCTTTCAACCTAGCAGTTCTATTCGAAATTGGGCACAGTGCTGAAAAGTTAACGGCAGTGGATGTCGCTGATCACGGTCGAAGAATCAAGGTATCTCAAGAGCAGCTGACTACTCGGCTGAAAGACAGCTATTCAAGGAATGTTTTTGAGGTTGAAAACAGGGAAAAATTATTGGACAAAATGGAACGCTATTACATTTACAGCATTGTGGAGATTTTGATCATCGCTGTTTTGTGCGTCATGCAGGTATAATTCGTGAGAAAGCTGCTCACTACTTCATCAGTCGTCTGATCATATCTGTTAACATACATAAATCAATTTTCACCACCTTTCACTTTCTTTATTTTTTGTAACAATAACGGCAAAGGATTGTTCTCCTTTTTCTCTTGTTTTTCTTGTTGCACCTCAGATTAAACCATAGTATCTTCCTATTTTTATTTGAGGTAGTCTTCTTTTGTTTATTTGTATTTGTCATTGAAAGTATCTGCCATTTTGATTCTTTGTTTTTAATGACTATCATCCTGGTACTAATCTGTAAGCTTGATAAAATTTAAATCATCCTCACTCAATTACTCACCTTCCTCTATGCTCGGTGACCCTTCCTCAGGCTCTTCAAACTAAGCTTATTAGAACTCATTTAAAAGGGTTTATTTACCTTTTTGATGAGATTATATCACATTGACAAAGACACATTGATCCCAACTCATGTATCCTATCTTCTCTTTACATTCACCAATTCTGTTGCTGTTCTCTGAGTAAGTGATACACCGAGGGACTATCTCCATAAAAAGTTGCTTCATTGAAAAAAAATCATAGCTTGTTGTGTTGTTCTGTTAATCAATCAGTTTTTATGAAAGACTTTGCTTGAGCTGTTGTCGCTGGAGTATTTTTTACTAGAATGAGCAGCCTATCATCAGCCTGAATATCTACACTTCTTTTGTTTGTCCCTGTCTCCAAATACGACCCATCACTTGGCTATCATTGCTGGGATTCCAGTCCGGTTCGATCATAATCATCTTGCAAGCGCATGTAAGAGTGAGCCCAGTTCCCCCAGCCTTCCCAGAAAGCAAGAGAACAGTCCTGAATTTCATAAAATTTTATATGGCTTTGTACCTTTAGTTTCCATCAAGTCTACCATCTAACTTGGCAACTGAAATCTGGCTTTCGTTCAGGATCGATTCGATGAAATCAAGAGTTTCTGTGAAGTATGAGACAATTATAAGCTTTTCCTAGCTTTTCTTACAGTATTAGGCCATGCTGAGGACAAAATCCATTTTGTAGCTCCTTTCGTCTCTGCAATCTTCGTGACAGTCCTGCCAATGATAGTTATCAAATCTATCCGCTTTGAAAAGAAGGGGATGAGTGAAAAGTTTCCTCATCTGATTCAGATAGCTCAAAACTTCAGTATCATTAATCTTTCTCTTCATTATTCTTTCATAGAGAGTCAGCTGTAAAGGAGTGAGCTTGAGAAAAATTTGGTATTATTTTTTTTGAGGCAAATATCCTTAAAGTACATCTGCCTTCCTTCTCAGTGAAAACTATTTGATCAAATTGGAAAGTTAAGCAGTTCGACTTAGAGCCAAGCCTCTTTGCTACTTTGAAGCCCATTTCGCCATTCCAGCCACAATAGGTTTTTGAAACACGTTTTTGAATATTGTTTCTGACTAAAAGAAGGAAGGATTGACCAGCATTATGCAGGTGTAAAGCTAATCCAAGTTATTCTGAATAGGTGTTCCTGTCAGAAGAATCCTCTTCCTGCACTTAAAAGCCATAATTTTCTTGAATAGCTTGCTTTTTTTATTTTTGAGCCGATGACCTTAGTCAAAGATCAATAGGTCACACTTTGTGCTTAATTTTTCACTGTATTTGTAGAAATGCTCATAGCTTGCTACAAGAAAACGATAATCAAACTCTATGAACATTCTCATCACTTTTGCTATCTACTCTGAGGACCCAGAAGCGACCAAAGGATTCAGCTTACTTTCCATCCATTTCAAACATTCCTTCTCCCATACTTTTATCAACGTCAAGGGACAAATCACCATCACTTTCGATACAACCTTGCTAATGAGAAGGCAGCGAATCAACGTCAAGGTTTGAAGAGTTTTTCCCAGCCCCATAAAGTCAGCAAGAATGCATCCTTCAATTTTACCTCCCTTTTTTCCAGTGAGACACTAAAACATGAAGCTCACTCCCTGCACTTGATGCTACCTCAATTTAGGAAAGATAAAAGATTCAATCTTCAAACCGTTTGGAAATTCCTTAGCTATTTCATTTTAGATTTTGTGAAGGCTTTGTTTATTTACTTTAGGCTTTTTGACTGGAGGTAGTGTTATTTGGAGCTTCATAAAGACTTTTCCAGTGAGAAATGACTCAAGAGGAACCTCTTGATCTATTTGAACTTGATAAGGCGACTGTTACCAACATAATTGTTGTTGATGGTGTATTATTCATCAGGTTGAGGAGAGCTTCTGCTATTGAGAGTCAAGATACACTCTCCTTCATCGGTGAAGAGCTTAGTCTTTCTGTCTTAGCAGAGAAGGATTCCTTCAGAGAAGACTTTCTTCTTTTTGCGTACATCTTTTGAGTAGAAGACCTGAAACACTTGAGCTGGGTTCTGCATTGAAAGTATAATTAATTAACATAGCTCTAATCATGTGATTTGAAGATATCGGTATTTGATACTCAATTTAAAAAATCATCAATAAAATTAGAGTTGCCTGCTACTTACTCCTCTAAACTTTATAGTCTAGAGTAAAAGTTATCTTAATCGAAAAAGGTAGCTCCTTAGGGGGTCCACAGCAGATGCTTGTTTCTTAGCTCCTTGTAATCTAGCTCACTGACTGTTTCGATGGGTTCTATTCTATTTTCTGCCGTTTCTGAGGTAGATTCCTTCCTATCTTTCAGGCTGAGCTATACTTCTTTGACAATACTGTCAATATCATGAAAACACTTCATCATTTGCTGGTGATGGCTTCGGCATTGTGTTGGCGAACGAGTTCCAATGTGTTTGCTCATCATCCGGTTTAAATGATGCTTCCTCTTTTAAACAGCAGAAGCATCAAGCAGATGTCTGAACTGCACCAGAAAATGCACATATTTCATATTCTCTTAGGAACTCCAATGTCGATCATTGAATTTTTTATCTCTCTTGGTGCCAAATTTACTATTCTTCGGTTTATAAAGCCAGGGTCTAAGATGCTCGGATTGAATGCCAGCATCTGGAGCATTCAGGTGATCTTACTTGTTCTTGTAGTTAGGGATCTCCATTAAGAATTGTTTGCATGATTAAACTATAAAGGAGATTAACTACTATTTATAACGTCAGAATATCCTGTTGATGACATCACAAAAAAAAACCTGATTGGTGGTTTTTACCAATTACCCCGAGAAATAAGTGAACTATAAAAATTTGAGTAATTGAAGAAAAAGAAAGATAATTTTTAATGCGAGGGGGTAATCATATTCACTAGGTATTGTGTCAATTCATGACAATATTAATATCAAGGTGACTGCGATTTAGTTGATCTTCTTGTCCATATTTCTCCCATATTTTTGACTAAATTTTGATCTAGGCCTAAATTTATAATTTTCGTATCCAGCTAACCTCTTTTCTCCAAAGCAATTGTAGCATTCTTCAATTCCTCCTCCAGTAGCCTGTATTTGTATGTCAACTGCTCAGCCCTGCTATTTTGACTATCAATCATTTATTTCAGCTCCTTCTTGTCCTCTTCCAGCTTTGAAATAATTCCCTCATAGTGTTACTTCCAATTGTTAAGGGTTTGGTTTTTCTACCCCTATTATCCTCCACCCATATCCAGTTCCAACCTCAACCGCTCGATATGTTCAGCATTTTCCTTAAGTCTTGTATTTAATCGTTCTATTTACTATCTAGCCTCTTTTAGATCCAATTCCGCTTATGACAGCTTCTGCTTGCAATCAATAAAATCTTTACGATTTCTGTCCCTTTACTCTTCAGCCTATGCTGTCAACTCTTGCAAGTGCTCTCTTTAATTTTTTACCGCTTCTCTCAAATTATTTTCATGCTACTCCAATCTTTTCATCAAAATTTCTTCTTTTTCCTTCAACTCAAGCCTTTCTGAATCAATCATGCCATTAAGATATTGCAATCTGCTTTCATAGTATTTAGCCTTCTATTGAGCTTGCTTTTTCTCTCGAGCAACTTCCAACTCATGCTTGTCGTACATCATTCTTAATTTTCTGTTCTCTTCTTCGTGGAAAGTAGACTTTTCCTTGACCTGGGCCATCGATTTCATTAGAGCCATACTGAAAGAGGCACTTTGTTATCTCACACCTTCAATATTTAATCTGAATTCATCCTGAACACCCTGAAGCTCGATTTTGAGTCTTCGGATCAAATTTTTCAATTGGCTCACTTAAATTTAAGCGTTTCTGCGGACTCTAATTCTCAGAGTGACTTCATCTTCGTAGTTGTGCCGAAGTCTATCATTTTGGTCAGAAAGATCTCTGACGGAGTTGGAAAGTACTTCGATCTTGTCATCGTAGATTTTGACCATTTACTTTAGATCTTTCTAATACTTTTCACTCATCTTGATCTTCAACATTTCGTTTTCCCTCATCATGTGCTGTATTTGTTCCTTCAGCCTGTCTTTCATCACCACTGCTTCCTTCAAGTTGCTCGTAAATTCATCTCGGTTTATATCTTGAGAGGTCAGTTCATCGATGAGTCTCTTTCTGCTCTCCAAGGATTATTGGAGTGTTTTGATTTCCTGACGAAGAGTATCTATTTCAGAATCATTGCCTGGGCCAAGATTTTATATAAACTAGCGAATATATCGATCGGCTTTGTCTCTCTCCTATCTACAGCGTTCCTCACCTTCATGAGTCACTTTGGCAACTTCTTTGTTAAAATCTTCTATAAGCTGCTCTCTTAACTGGTTGATTTACTTCGTATGCGTTTCCTGAAGCTTGTTGATGAGAGATGACTTTCTGTTATTCATTTCGTTTCTTTCTTCCGACATTTTATTCTACAATTCAGCAATTACTTTCTATTGATAAGTTTTTTCTTTCTGGATAGCTTGGGCATGCTCTTTAGCTTGTTTGCTGAGCTACTCTTGAAGCTTCCTTTCGGCATCTCTGGAAATCATTCTGGCTTCTTGCTCAGCCTCTTCTTTGTATTTCCTAAGTTCCTAAGCTAACTTGGAGTTGTCCTATTTCAAAATATCGTGTGCTTTATTCTGCTGATAGATTATTTCCTTCATTGACTCTATCTCTTTTCTGCTTGCTTCTTTGAAAGACTGATACTACAATGCCATATTTTAAAGATCTCTTGTCTTCATTAGGAGTTCACTGTTGAGCTTTCGAACTGTGTACTCAGTTTCTTCCACCATCTGATACCGGCTAATTCTCTCCTTCTGCATGAATTAACTTCCAATGAGTTCAGCCTATGCTAGCCTTTTCTTTAGTTCTGCATTCTCCATTGCTAATTTGTCATTGTGCTCAAGAATAAGATCAACTTTTTGCTCCAAATCCTCAATCTGCTTTTGTTGGAGGTTTTTTTTGTAAGCAGATGGTTCGAGAGGGTGCAAGTGAGATGATCTGAATGGAGAGTGTGTTTAGAAAGGGGCCGGTTGGTTAGCTGACTAATAATTTTATTTGCGAGTGAGCCTGGATGTGAAGGGGGATCTATTCGTTGACATTATTACTATTAAAATATATTATAACTTAATCGGCAATGGGTTGTAACTTTAGGCCTATTTACAAATGAAGTAGGACAATATTTCATTTGTTTGCAGGAGCTCATGATATATTAATTTTAAATTTGGCAATGTTGTTAGCTAGCGGAGCCACGCTTATTTTTACAACCGGACTGGCTCTATACGATTATTTCAACTTCAAATCAAAAAACCTTGCTTAAGACACCAAGGACAAGAAAAAACATTATCAGTCAATCAAACTTCTGCTGACTGGAGGCCCGTACATCAGTTAATATTTAGATGTGGAGGTAAAAGTTAAGGAATCAACTGTATCTACTACTCATTCAAAAGAATGGCAGCACCAGTATTCATCGTCCCTGAAGCAGCTACCATCATCGGTACAGCAGGACTTACCCTCGATCTCTCACAGTTCCAGCCCCGGCAAATTGAGCTTTTCCAAATATACCTAATGAGACTTCAATACAACCTTGAGGAAATTGTTCTTAACATTGCTACTCAGCTTGAAAAACTTGAAAAAACTCCAGTGGTTCTTTGCGATCGAGGCCTGCTTGATGGAAAGGCTTATGCTGGAGAATAAAACTGGGCTAAAATGCTCAGATAGGTAAATGTATCTTTGCTGCTATTCAGATAACGGAGGAATAAATTCTTTAGAGATACAAGGCAGTAGTTCATATGGTTACTGCTGCGAAAGGAGCATAAGATTTTTACAATTTTACTTTAGAGGGTCAGTAAAGATAAAAAAGCAGTTAAGAGGAGGCGAGTGAAGATGGTCCCGAGGGCCTGAAAGTAAGAAGAGAAAGCCCCGAATTGGTATTGCTATTGTTAGCTAGGCGGTGGCTCTCGATATGAAGTTGCAAGGATGTTACAAAAACCACTCTAACCGATACGTCATTAGTAACGAGTTCTTTGTGAAAAATTTTGAGGACAAAAAAACAGTCCTTCTTGCTCAAGTGTGGCAGATCCTCTCTCAAATCATTCAGCGCAATGACCTTGATGAATACTATCACGATTACGAAAATGTACGCAAAGGTTCATAGTAAAACATGATACTCGTCGATAGTCCCTCCCCATACCTCATCAGGAAGCGCAAATTTCAACGCTTTCTCCATCGTGGACAAAGCCCCGCCAGAAAGAACTCAATCAGAAAGGGTCGTGTTCCCGAAAGTCCTTGATTTTGTTCACGAATTAGATCAAAAAATATCGATGACCAGAGCATACCGCCATTATTTTAGGTCGGATTTTGGTATTTTGAAGGCAATATGTCGGCGAAGAAGCTTATTAAATATTTTTTATGTCATTGAAAAAGACCTAAACAGTATCATTGGAGGACGCAGATAGTTGGGGTTCCCTCATTCCCCTGGCAAACACTCAAGCCCTTCCAACCTACACTCTAGCAAAGGAGGAAACCCAAATAGGCCGAAACCCTGACTGCGGAATATGCATCAACGATAAGCGACTAAGCGGGAAGCACTGCTTAATCAAGAAGGAAAAAGACAAAATAACTATCACTGATCTGAGTACCAACGGAACCTTCCTTGGCAGTAAAAAAATAGGCAAGAACAATTCAGTGGAGCTGAAGCATCAAGAGGAGATCTGGCTATTAACAGCTAATAAAGTTCCTGTCAACGAAACGATTGGCTTCAGATACGAAAACTTTGCAGCAATTGAGGAGGAGAAAAAGAAAAAAGAGGATTAAGAGAAAGAGAAAGAAGAGCGAGAAAAAAAAGATGATGAGGAGAGAAAGAGAAAGGATGAGGAGGGAGAAAAACTAAAGCAAAAAAATGCTGAGTCAAGCAAGTTTGCTCAGTCGATCAAGGAACAGATCACCTGCTCCTTCTGCTATGAAATAATGTCCATCCCAGTGGCAATTCAGCCATGCAATCACAGATTTTGTGGAGGATGCCTTACTGACTTGGTCAATAGCAAAAAAAGTGCCTGCATCAACTGTAGGAAATAAATCACCACAGCTGTCAGAGATGCAGCCTTTACTAGCATCATTTAGGATTACCTCAAGACTCATCCTGAATAAAAAAGAGATCCAAAATAAGAAGAAGAGCAAAAGGCTAAAAGCATTTTCGGCTTTGATCCCATCGATATTCAGGAAAAAATTCACGGAAAAGCTGCTCTTAAGTCCAAAGCAGTCAAGGCTGAGCCTCCTAGAAGAGGAAGAGGCAGAAGAGCAGCTAGAGTGACCTCAGACCTCAGTGCATCTGAGGATGACGAAAAAGACAAATGCAGAGAGTGTGCGACTGCTCGCAATGGTTTCCAATGTACGGCCACTCAGAATCATGTCGCCTGTCACACTTGCGGCAAGCTAATTGCTCAGAGAAACGATCCTGCTCTTTTCCAATGCTGTACTTTATGCACCACATACTATTGCAACATTTATTACCCTCCTTGCAAAGCGGGAGCTAAACTTAACAAGTTGACTGATTGCCGGGATAAGTGTAAAATCGATACTGAGTTGCTGAGAGGCAACAAGTTTGAATTTGAAGCTTTGAGAAATTATCTGTTGACCAAGAAAATTAATAGCAAGGATGTATTTGACAGAGTGATGAGAGATGTAGCGGATGGAAAGTTTTCATATTTGATGGACCGAAAAATCATGAAGGTGCCTCCCATTGTCTCAAGAGAGGTTAAGCTAGACAATAATACAGCTGTTTGTGATAACTGCTGGAACGACCTATGGTTCCAGATGGTCTTGTACTACAGAATGGACATTGTCCGTTAGCTACCAGGTCACGTCAGAGATAGACCCGTTTGCTATTGGGGTATCAACTGCCGAACGATGGACCACAACCAAGACCACGCTAAAAAATATAATCACTGTCTATACCAGACACGTTTCTGATTTGATTGACCTTATATCACCTGATTATAAATAATGGTTGATGAGCAACACTAATCGCTTCTTCAACTAAATACAACTGTCGTCAGTCAGTGTCAATAAGTCAGCAAACAGCAGTCATAACGACTCACTTATTCATCAACTAGACTTGTTCGAATCCTAAATCAATACTCCCTACAAGGTCGACTCTTTCGTTTATGCTGAAGTGCCTCACCATTAAATGGATCTGTCCAATAAAACCCCTTCAAAAAATCCCAAAGCCACAAACAGATATCAACATCGACAGGTTTATTAGAAGGGATCGTACGAGAATGAATCAAATTCAGCTAAAAGATCAGTCCATCAGCAGATAATAGATGAAAACAAAAAGCTGGAGTTAAAACTCCAACACAGGCTTAGAGGGGGAATACAACAACAGAAGATAAGATAATATATTTCGAAAGGATAATGCTTCCAAAATTAAAAGGCTTCAATAGCAAATAATCAGAGATAGGCTGATATTGCAAAATAATTCATTGAGAGACTATAAGAGCAGTACACTTCAAGCAACGTGATCCGCCTCTACAACTTCATAATGAAAGAAATACCGAGTTGCTCTAAATGCCAAATGCCAAAAGACCACATGGTTCGAGCTACTGAAGGTGTTAAACTGATCTGCAGAAAATGCTCAGATTTATGCAAAGTAGTCAATTCCTAATCACTGATGGGTGTTCTCTACGATTTATAAAACAAAGGAAGGTTTGAATAGGAGCTAAACATATACCAGTCTTGTTTGGAAATGATTTCCAAATAAATTGAGAAAATGAAGGATGAAATTTAAAAAATTGAAGCTTTAAAGGATAAAATAGTTAGTTTGAAGACCTTGAGTCGGAAGAAGTTCAAATAGATAACTGAAGCCAAGTTTTATATCAAGAAGCATATTGACCATTTCGCGGTTGAGCATTTATAACATCTACAAAATGCCATTCCTGATTAATACATCGAACAAATGGAGCTGTGGAGAGCAATCGAGCTATCGAAGCCAACAACATGTCCTGCAATTGATTCTCAACTAAATAGACTGATCCCTGTCCATATTCATTAACACAGTAGCTCAAAAGTCTTAAGTGCTCTGCATAAGATTCTAAATTATCAGTCCAAACAAGAGGTCAAAATATCTGTGAGTGAGCCAATAAAAATTCCAATCAAGCGCATGTAGAAGATGGTGCTGGTAGTTGATGGTTCATATAGTCTCCCTGTTTTTGATGAGGTGGGGCATCTTCATTTATAATTTCAGAACAAAAAGACAAAAAGATAACTAAATATCCTCTTTAGCAACTTCCCAAGAGTTCTCGACTCCCTATCCTTTTCTTTCAATCACAAGATTCACTCACACATATCAGCATAAAGCTTTCCCTTCCTTTAATACATTGCTCCTCTCTCATCCATCAGACATCTCCAAATCACTATATCAAATGCTAAGGAGCTTGGTGATATATTGAAGCTTCCAGAAATGATCTCTCCGAAGAGATAGCTGAAACTGAAGATCAGCAGGCATTTATTTTCTCAACAGCAACTGATCCTCCCTCATAATTATTATGATCGGCTAATTTCGAAATTGGGACCTGAACTGCAAAAACTAGAGTTGTAATTTCCTGAAAGTGTGGATTCACAAGCTATTCTTGACTACGAAAAGTATATCTCTTCCAATCAGCTACTCAAGCTCAAAATAAAAAGAGGCGAAAAGGATGATCCTGGACTGAACCATCGGAAAATTCTTGATTAGTCTGGCTAGAAGAGAAAAGTAAAGGAAAAACAACAAGAAATAATTTTTAGGAATTTAAAAATTGACAGGATTAGATTTATGATTTTAGCCAGAAAAATGGGTCCTTTGAGTGAATAACTTCTCCATTCAGTGTTTCAAATTTTGTGATTTTTTTATTGTAAACAGAATAATTTTATCTAAGTGAAGTAGAGGGTTCAAGTTACTAAGTTGCCACTCTGAACTGCTAGAATTCAGATGCTGTTTTCCTATAATTGCTCCTCAGAAAACTTCCTTCCTAAATAATCGAATAATTTGTAATCAGTTATGTTCGCTCAGCCTCCGCAGCCCCTATCTTTCAAGCCAAAATTGATGAGCCCTTCTCCTTTCCTCACACCCTTTCCGAGGGGCCCTCGACCAATAAACCCACAGGAAGGACCTCATTCTGTCAATAATGAGGGCACCTCAATATGGCCTCCTTGTATCAACCATAGGAGGAGAAGAACAACGCATTTGGTCACCCTCGAGGAAGGTGAAATTGTTCATTTCTGTCGGAGGTGCATGTAGCAGGCACAATTACAGGGGTTCAAAGGGTCAAAGGTTGAAGAATTTCATGGAAGCCTCCCCTGTAAAACATTCAAGAAACACTGTTAAGAAAAAACAAAGATGGAAAACATCAACATGCTCAACCAATACTTAGAAGATCTAAAGAAGTGCTATGAAAAAGCAGGATAGCTGCTTTAAAGTTTTGGTCATCACAATAGGTAAGTAATTGATTCAAATTATATTTGTCACCTTTTCCAACGCTTCGAAATTGAACTACATAGGCTCAAATAGTAAGTCTTCGAAAAAATGACTATCCAACAAACACGAGCTCGAAAAGAGTGGCTCGAAATCAGAAGTGCAGCCGAGTGGCTAAACTAAGATTTAGAGCACATGATTAGCCGGGTCTGTCGGAATCACCAACAAATTACAGAAGAGTCACAAATCACATTTAACTCAACCTTAGCAGAAATGAGAAAAGATTTGAAGCAAAAATAATAAAATTATTTGAAGCTGGGAGAGAAATACAAAGAATGGAAGGATTTAACTCTTTAGAAGACTAAAGATTTGAGGTAATAGGCATACAAGGGTCTGTAAAGCCTGTGGGAGTCTTTGTGGTTGGGGGACATAAGCAAGATAAGCTTTTAAGATTTGCTAGAGCCCGATATTTCAGCCAACGTGTGTCAGATAGTGCAAGAACTGAGTACTAACCATACTCTTTATTGATTGATATTTAATATGATAATTTGATCGAAGGGAATCTTAGATAAAAGAGGTAAATCATCAATACTGGGATTTCTTGGATTTTCTTTCAGCAACCATTTGTGCCTGGACGCAGTTGGAGTACTGGTAGTTAGCCTTGCTGGAGTGAGCTTGCTGAGCGTTCACCATCCACTTTCGGCCCTCCTGCTGCCAGTCCTGCTTGGAGCATTTTTCCCTGATTTGCTGGAGATCCTTCACCAAAACGTCCATCTTCTCTTTCCTGGCCTTTTTGTTACTTTGAATGTTGTTGATCATCTGATCAATACCATTTTGAGCTTCCTCAAATTTGTTAGCCTCAGCTTTCTTCATGTTTTCTTGAATCGATTCTGCAGCCTTCACTCGAAGGTAGTTTTCAATGACCTCAACATTTTCGTTGACTTAGGCAATTTCCTCATGGGCATTTATGAGAGTCAGAGAAAGGTTGCAGGCTCCATCCATTTGTTGACCATTGATTCCTTTGGCTTGCATGACACCTTCCAGCACAATGTGTTATCTGATGACATCACCAACTTCTCCACCGATGGCAGGAATGGTCAGCTCAAATACAAACTCCTTCGATATTTCTGACATCAGCTGAGTGATCTTGATGCGATATTCATGCTCATTGATTTTTTTCCATTTGTCTCCAAACACTTTCGTTATTTTGATACCTTCGACCAACCCTTAGGCGATGCACCTGATGTTGAGAATGATTTCACTTGCAACAAGAGATATTATTCCTCCAAGGGCATTGCAAAAAGCTTCATCAAGAGTTCCTAGTTCCTTGATGAAATAGAAAGAGCCATCTCTGAGACAAGCAATCTTGTTCATCAAATCTTCGTCATGATCTGTTCCAAAGCCAAAACTGTGAATACTGAATACACCAAGCTCTTTGTTTTCTTCACGCTACAAAGCTTGCTGAACTTTAACCTAAGCACCTCTGTCTTGTCCATCAGAAAGAAGGAATAATGAAGTAGCTTTGTTGGGAAGCTTCCTATCTCTGATAGTCTTGAAGGCTAGGTCCATTCCGCTCATGATGCTGGTTCCTCCACCTGCATGCATCTCATTGATGTAATTCGAGAATATCACCTGGCTCTCTTGGGTGACAGCCTTCAGGGGACAAATCCTCGAAGCCTGATTAGAAAAAGTGATGATAGAGAGCCTATCTGAAGGGGTAAGAGTTTCGATGAGAACTCTCATGGTTTCCTTCACAAGTTCAATTTTTTAGCCACTCATAGAGCCACTGACATCAATGACGCAGATAAGATCGACGCTGGTTCTATCACCTCCACTTGACACCACCTGACACATAGCAGGTAGAACAGTCACCTATCCTAGTTTAACCTGAGATCTCTGTGCCAATAAATTTACTTCTACTTTTCCTTCTTTTCCCACTTGCTTCACACTTTCGAGGAAAGGTTCATCATCATTGAAAATTTCTGGAATTTATGATGCTTTTCCTCTTGTTGGTCCGTTTCTTCCTCCGTAGTAGCCCACTTGGTTGATGCTTTGCTGGACAGGTATATGCATGTTCATCTGCTGAGGAGCTTGGTTGGAATACATTTGTTGCTGGGCATTGGAAAATAGCATGTTGGGAGCCATTTGAGGAGCCTGCTGCTGTTGTTGTTGATAGTTATAGAATTGCTGTTGCTGAGCATTGCTCATTTGGGCCTGCTGTTGATAGATAGGAGCCTGCTGAGCTTGTTGAACTGGCATGGGGACTTGTTCCGCCTCCTTTCTGGGGGCTGCTTTCTTCTTAGATTTCATGGACATTGAGGATCTTTGATTCGGATAGATTGATTTATAACCATTTAGTTCTTGCCTAGCATTTATTGTGATTAGTGATGATCATTTCCGACATAGGACAAATATATTTATTTTTTGCGATCCTCGTCAAGAGCCACAAGGAACCATCGGTGTAATATAGTTATATGTAGGCGTGGGGTCAGTCGTAGAGTTGGGATGAAGCACAACAGCATTATATTATTTAAATGAACCACCACGAGCTTGAAACTGGGAGTTTCTCCAGCGACGAAGAAGAAGAGGAGCCTCTCTTCGTTCCCTCTTCCGATCTCCTCTCACAGTACAATCGCGAATACAGCATGATCGTCAACTAAGTGGAAAAATTTCTGAAAGAAGTACTCCTCTCCACACTCAGACCACATAGTCTATCCAACGCTTTGTAGCCTTTCACAATTTCGGTGTTTCTCTCAATCTCAATCAACTCCTAGGTACACTCATCAATGTCGAAAACTCCTTCAAAACAAGGCTAGCCCTTAAGGAGGGAAAAGAGAAAGATATCAAGGTGGCTGCAAAAAATAAGTATGAAAATACATTCAACCGACTGATCGGGAAGATGACTGACATTTTTCAGGAACTTATTGACTGCTAGATGTAGTTTAAAAAGGCCTATTTCGGAGTTAAGACGCAAGAGCCAGTGGGTCGAGGATAGCAAAGAGCTCGTGCTAATCACAACCCAATAGCATACAGTGTCAGCAGTATGACGAAGAGCTCGAAGTCTTAAAAGATGAAACTCCAAGACTATATTGAGAGGGAATAAAAAGAAGAAAAGAGAGAGGCTGAGCTCAGGGCTACATTAAACTAAAAGTTGAAGCCTAAGACAACAGTGATTGAAAAGGAATGTAAGGAGGAGTATAGCACCACTGAAAACTTGTATCGGCTTAATGAAAAGGTAGATCAGTTCATCAACGACATCAAAGCTACCAGGTCCAGAGAGGAGAAATTAATATAACTTTTCAATTTGAATAGAGTGAAAAACATCCATGCTCCATAAGTCACACAATGTCCCACCTCAACTGATTTTTCATAATACTCCGCAAAGGTTGACGAAGAGCGCTAAGAATAAATGGACAGCTTTCTGGAAAACTGGAGAAAAATCAGGAAAAGCAGTGACTCTTACACCGAAAAAGGAATGGAGGGAGGTCGGCAATTTTTCAAGAAAAGACCAAGGGGGAACATAGAGAGAATTTGAACTAAGATTTTCTGACTAGCAAATGTGATATCAATAGTAATACTGCGATATTATGATCTATATGTACTCTAAAGCAAAGCTCAAATCTGACGGATAAACAACAAGCGCTACTCAACGTGATCCTCCTTCCAGAGTCAATGACTCCAAGGATGAAATATTGCCCCGCCTTGAAGAGATTCTCTAGTCATTGCTGAAATAAAAACAGGCTGTTGACGAGCAGTGGGAGGGTGAAAGACTACAATTTGAATAAACACTGAACAGCAAAGACAAAGTGATTTAATAGCTAGCAAAATAGAATAAAATATTAGCTGAAAAGGTGCAAACTCTTACGCAGGACTTGGAAATGAGCCAATGTAGTTTGCACAGTCTTAAAAGGATGTACTAAATACTGCAGGGTGAGCGAGAAGGCCTCAAGAGTGTTATAACATACTTGGAAAACAGAAATAAGGAGCTTCATGGATAATTTTTCCAAATGGAAAGGAAATTGATTCGCATGGAAGATCAACTGAAGAAAGCTCAGCCGGAATTTTATTTGAAGAAACAATCAAAAAAGATGGTTAATTGCTTTGATCAAGAGAGCATATTTGAGTATCTTGGCTGTCAGGACTCAAACAGCAGTCGTACACCACAATTAAGGAAGGCATAATCCATGCCAAGTTTCGAAATGACACCTGACAAATAATCCTCGCAAATTACTGTTCACCAAGAAAGATAAGTCTATTCTTCTAAAAGGAAGTCAAGAAAGCAAAAAGATAGGTATTTGGTCAGTTAAAAGTAACTAGCCGAAGCGATGATTGAGCTCAGTAGTAAAAAGGCCTAATAGAAGCTCAAAAAAAAAGGAAGCGCCAAGCTTGAAGTTAAAAAAAAACCAAGTAAAAATTAAAGCGAAGGGACAATGCGGTCCAAGGGAAAAGTGCTTCGTCGATGAAAGTAAATCAATGAGTGAAGAACTGATGTCTGCTTATATTTATTTAATAGATATGTACAGATAAAGTTTTTTGGGAGAATTCAAGGAGGAGAAATGGACCGTCACTAAAAAATATCTTGAGTCAACTGTACCTGGAGTTCGTCTTTACCACACTAAATTCAGTCCTCCTGAGCCTACCCGCACTATTGCTATCATTCATGGCTTTGGATAGCATTCTGGCCGATTCCATGAAATCGCTAAATTTTTTGCTAGCCATAACTATGAAGCTCTGTTGATAGATTTGACTGGTTTCGGATATTCAGGAGGACCTCGTGGATGCACCACAGTCTAAGTGATGGTCAATGACGTCATCCGACTCCTCACCCAAGCTCGTCCAGATTTACCTCTCTTCATGTACGCCCACAGTATGGGAGGTCTGCTAACAGTCAAGTTGCTTTTGACTCGTCCAGAAATGTGTGTCAGTGGAGTCATTTTAACGAGTCCTTTTCTGGGATTGCCGGCAGATAGGCACTTCCCGAAAGCTAAGCTCTGGATTGTGAAGCAGATAGGCGATGACTTGGAGGATTTGATCATCAATGCAATGATCAATCCAACTGCTCTCACAAAAAATAACAAATACCTTCACAACATTTTTGAAGATAGGCTAATGCTTCCTTTCCTATCTGCAAAAATGGCCAAAAGCATGTTTGAGGGAGTCGACGAAGTCCGCCGAGAGTGGCACAGATTCAACTTCCCCGTTATTGTCTTCCATGGAAAGCAGGACCTGATCTGTAGCTATAAAAACTCAAAGGAGTTTGTGGAAAAGAGGTTGAGTGAATATCGTAAACTTTACCTTTTCGAGAGAGGATATCATGAACTACAGCACGATGAGGAGAGGGATGAGATGCTGGAAGAAGGCCTCAGATTTCTTGAAAGTTTGCCTGGGCCAATGAAGCGGGCAGTAGGAAATGTTGTCTATTCTGACTTAGCTCTGAAAAGGAAGCCTCGATGCCACAAGATTCGAAACAGCATCAGAGTGGCGGTTGTTTTGGGACTTTTGTTCTTCCTTTACCGCCGATTCTTCCGCAAATGATTTTGTGGTTTGCATTTAATTCGCTATAACCAAACTAGTTTAAATGTAGGCAGCATAAGAGCGAGTTCCCTACCTTCTTTAGCGTCTCGAATTGAGCCGCTTTCAGCTAAAAGAACACAGAAGCTTTGATGAACGTGAATATCGAGCTTCAGGTTTCTCAAATAGGACTCATGCCAAAGTCATCGAAATGGTGTATCGACATCAATTCAACCAGGACTTTCTAGTTACAGTAAATCCATGATTATTCAGCATTTTGAGTTATAACTACGAAACAAGGAAGTATTTACCCACTTCTTCGAAGTCGGTGAACTTGAGGCAAGTAAGTTGGCAAACCGAGGAATGATGGCCCCAGTAATACGAACTAGTTGTCCTCAATCTAGTCAGGACTCCAGGAACATCACTGTTCCTTGTATCAGCATAACTCAAACTCTTCAACTGTCACTATTACTCAAAAAGGATTTCAGTGAGCATTTTAGATAGTCGTTGGAGTTGAGGAAAGAAAAAAGTAAGCATGCTCAAGAGGAAAATGTCCTGAAGATGCTGAGATACACCTTCAAGGATATCAACATCTGTGGATATCAGCTAAGCATGAATACAGCTGCTTCATAACTCATTTCTCTCCTCAATATATCCCAAACCTTCAAACATCAAAATCGGTTGGATTAAGCAGCTTAAACAGACATCCTAGTGTCCCTCAGTCTTATCAGTGCCCGTCGGTTTGTGCAAGCAGCCTAGGCATTGAAAGCAGCCAGCAAATTTTATGTTGAAAAATACATAAGCAACAAAAGTTCTATGGAGTTCAGTCGAATCGACAAATCCTGGATGAAAGAAGACAATAAAGATTACATGTAGTCTTCAGGATTTTCAAAGACTTTCGCATCAGGCAGAGTCCTGGAGGGAGGTAGATATCTTTACAAGGCTGCCAAGATTGAGCTTCTTCTTGCTGACACAATCAATCAGCCAACTCTTCTTGGATAAAAATTAGAAGCATTCAACAGGGCCAATAGCTTCGCTAACGGAAGTATAAACCCTCCTCGCATATAAGCCAGAATTGACTACTAGTCAGTAAGCTACAGCATTGGACCCAGCATAATTCCTTTCTTAGTCAAAGTTCTCACTGACAAGTCAGAAATATTTAAAATTAGTGCACTCAAGTCAATTGAGTTCTTTTATTAAACCTTGGGATGCACTTTGGGTAACTTCATGCCTTTGATTACCAAAACTCTCATCGGAGTATATCCTTCTCAGAAAGAAGGCTCAACTCTGAAAACAGAAGAATGGCTGGCTGAGAGGACACAAGCCAATAGTCGAACCAAATTACTACTGGATCACTTCAATCACCTTTTATAGAGTTTGTTAGCCCTTCTCCCAGGAATGAACAAGAAATGCCTGAAAATGATGTTTGAAGAAATAATTCAGGTGAGCCTTGCTGAGGAATACAGAAATTAGCTGAGACTGTATTTGTTAAGATTCGGAGAGAGAATACTTCAAATTTGTGGAGCCGACCTCGACATTAGTGTGAACTACATCAAGTATGTATTTGCAGTTAGTTAGGGGAGGTACAGCAAGCAACTTGATAGCAACAAGCATGTCACACATAATCTGGTTCATTTTTCCCACCGTATCATGGATCTCCTGAGATCGAAGATCCTCAAAAATTACAACAAACTTCACTGTCTTTCTGCTATAGCTAGTTGGGCTCATGAGCACCTCATCCATCTGTGCTAAAATGAAACAGTTGCCTCAAATACTCAGCTCTCTCATTTTTTGGATATTGTCATGGCAATATACTCAAATCCCAGAGGCTCACTCCCCAATCCTATCTAACCTATCATCTATATTCTGAATACAAGTCTAAATGAACCGAAGCTTCCCTTTGAAAAAATTCTATAAACTTTTGTCATTCTTGTCAGATACAGTGCTCGTCTAGAGGGAGGATCTGATCTAGCTTTTGAGATTGTTGAACGAGTTCTTGGAAGGGCAAAAGTTTGCACTCTCACATCAAAATAGCTGACAATTCTCGAAAAAATTCTTCAGACGACGCATGAAGCTCGTAGGGAGTGGTTCCCTTAGTTTTTGGAGTGTATTCCTCATTCCAATTTTGATTAAATTTATATCGTCTTTGATCTCCTGGTTCTGAGGAGTGTCAAACTTCTAGACAAAAATACGATTACTCTGATCATTGAGAGGCTGTTTGATCAGTATACTGTAAAAGGAAAGGCCCACCAGCATTCAAAAGAACAGTTTATTGCGACTCTCATCAAACAGCTGCCAGGATCTCTACAGTTAATACTGGAAATATGTCTTTTTGAGAACAAATAGCCTAAACTTTCTGACTACAAAAGCAAGAAACCCCAACAAAAAGATCACGACTTTGATTCAAAGCAATACAAATTACATAGTGAGCTCTTTCAAGATAAAATAAACTTTCTTTTGCTGGTGTTCTCAAAGCAAGATCTTATCTTCGAGCAATTTAGCTCCATCTTCACACATACAAATATATTCAACTTCTACTCCAGCCTTAAGATAATTTTTGAAGGTAGTAATAGCTTCAAAGTCAAATCCAAAATTTTACTACTAATCAAACAATTTTTGATGCTTTCCGGGTGGCAAACGAAGTAAAGCTATCGAGCTTGCAAAATATTTATGATCCGGGCTTTTCTGGAACAACTCAACTCCTTCGCTAGCTTCCATCGAGATAGCAAGCTTCAATACTATGTGCTTCTCAACATCGGCTTGATATTCCAGCAATTGAACAAGGAAACTGTTTCAAATAAAGGATCAGAGTCTCTTTAATTTTTGGAACAATAGATTTCAGCTGATTTTAAGGTTCCTGTTGACATTCCAAAAGTAAGTAATCTGATTTGTCACCAAGTGTTGAAACTGTGGGGAAATTTGATTCCTTTATTGAATTCTCCTCTCTAAAACGTCAGATAAATGCTTAATTATGTCTTACTTTTTGCCCTCAAAAAAGGAATATCAGGTATCAACATTTCCATCAGATAAAAACTACTATAACTTCTCAGGCCTTTGATAAATAGTTGCCTTCAGTCCACAGATTATTCTGAAAGACTACTTGCGGTTCGCCTTTTGGCTTTGATTGTCGGGCTTGGTACTTAAAATTATAAAGACTAACTAAGTAGAAGAGTGAAGCAATTCAAAAAATTGCTGGAAATAGCTGTGGGGTTATAAGAGGACTGGAACTAGGAAGTGGCAACTTGTAGCAAGTTAATAACAAAATTGGCATTTTCCAAAGAGCGTCGAGGTGTTCTTATGAAAAAGATAAAATCTGGTCGAAAGAGCTCCAATCATTTTCTGTAAAGCTCCAATTTGTCCTTTAGCTTAGAGTAAGAACTAATGTTCGAGAAAAAGGTTCATTCTTTTGACATTTTGAATAACTTCGATGCAATTTTGAAGTCAGAAGAAGACTTTCAGCCAGATTAGTCTTTTGAAGTCCCTGAGCTCAACTCTGAATGGGTCGACTAGATTGAATAATTTAGACAGCAGATTGAGAAAATCCAATTTACTTCAATGGAGCACATGCCTGAAAGAGACTCTTTTATCGAAGAAGAGCAGAACTATTTCGACCCCAATGAATAAAGGCACAGCTAAAAATAAGATGATGACATAAGCGAAGAAGAGCAACTAGAATTTGAGGATTTGGGCATCATATAGCTAGATGACTAGGAGTGGGGTGAGTAAGAGAACTAAGTTAAGATAACTCAGAAATTGCCTCTGAAGAAAGTTTACAAGCTATCTCCAAATCTTGGCTCTTCATCAAAGCATCATAGGCTTAGAAATCAAAGAAGACATCCTCCAGATTTCCAATAAAATAAAATCATTGTCGATTAAGTTGAAGAAACAATTTATTCTCCGTTGATTCAATCCATGCCCACTCATTCCATCTTTGTTCCACCACCACCCACAATCGAAGCTCAATCAGAACCATAGAAAAAAGGATGGGTTCACTAAGAGCGAAACAAATATGAATAGGTGAAATAAGAGAGGCGAGGGTCTTTGAGCGATGACTCTGGCGTGAGTGAAGTGAGGCATTTGCGCAAAGAGAAGAAGGGAGTGAAGAAACGGAAGAGCTCTACCTTGAAATGATTGTGATCTATAATTGATAGTATTGATATTTCATGGGTAAGTCTTTCCTTAGATAGAACCTTCAAAGCAGCCGAACGAGCACGACCTCAAGAGCTACTTCACCGATGATAAACAACAGTACATCTTCCATTTCCAAATCAATACGGAACAGCTGCCTACCAAAGTTGATGTACCTCTCAAAGCTAGCACTATCCTTGAAGATGCTCTCCTAGAGGCCATTGGACATGCCAATGAAAAGATCGCGACTCTACAGCTCGCGCTGATGCCGGATATTACCTTGTATAAGGTTCGATTACCTGGTAAAAATTTCCTCCCAAAAACTGATCTGCCGGGTATTTCTTAACCTATAAAGCTCTATCGCTATTTCAGAAGGTTTGTGACTTGAAAGTAGAAGAGTTTGCAGTTCAAATACTCGATAAGCAAAAGGCTATTATCCAACTTCAAGCAAACACCGAAACTTCATCAAAAGGAAACGCGGTATCAGAATAAAAATAAGTGGCGTCAAAGCTATAAAATTTATAAGTTAAGGAGAAGCCTCAAGCAGCGGGAAGTGTTTAACACTCAAAACCAGCGTGATCCTATTTCTTCTTAACCGCTTAATGATAAGTGATCGATATGGTAAGTAGGAGTTTTCATTGAGATAGTTGTCAATCAGAGTATTTGAATGAAAGTAGTTAACACGAAGGTGCGAACAATCATTTCTTGGCCTTGATTTCAGAAGTGGAAGAGATACTGCGATCTGAAGGAATGCTTCGGATGGAGTTGTAGAGATCGCAGTTTTTTCGGTAGTCCTCAATCCTCTTGATCATATCAAACTGGGGCTCCTCCTTGGTGGTGGCCTTTTCGTATCTGTACTGGTCATAGAGGAGACGGGTGAATTCCATATCGAATAAATTATAGTCTAACGAATACCACCTTTATTTATAGCTTAGCATCCCATATACATTCTGACTGATGGCACTCAGCCAGCCACATTCACACCCCATTGTTCACTTATTGCTGTAGCTTCCTTCCCTCCAGCACACTCCCCACAACCATGAACAAGTAGTTATGACCCTCAAAGCTATCATTCGGTAGCAGCCACATTTCCTACATTTTCACCTCACATAATTGGGGCAGTATTTCAGGAGCAATTTGGAAAATAACCTGAGCATTCTTCCCTCGTTGTAATGTCTGGTTGTTCTGCACCCTCAACTACCTCATCGCATTAAAAGAGATATTACAGACATGCTTGAGGTCAAATATCAATGCACAAGCTTCACTGAAGAGCTTGAAAAGCTAAAATCAGTCAACAGTGATCTTATTGAGCCCTTTCTCTGCCTACTTGGGAGACTTACAGAGTGGTTTTAACTCTAAATCTAAGAAAAGTAATACAAAGATGTTGAGGTGTCGAAATTTGTTTTCCTCATGGAATACGCTTACTCCATAAGTCGCTTGGAATTCTAATCTGGCTTTTGTCTGGAAGAAGGAAATGTGGATTACTGCCTGTTAATGCTCCATCATCTTCTTACTTAGGATCAGCGTTTACTGACTAACTTCCTCAAAGATAATAGACTTATTTGCAAGCTCACTACCACAATATTTTATTTTCTCGGAAGCTACTCTCTGGAAGAAATAGAGCATGTTTCTATGATGTTCCATTCTATTTCTAAAATGATGTCCCTCTTTCTCTTCCAAAATATCTCTTTTAAGTAAACAGTCCTCGAATAGTTGCTACCCCAGCTCCGTTTGAAGGGCCTGGGACTATCGCATGATCAAGCTTTGCTCGTTGAAAGAATTCAAAGCTCAGTAACTGCTGTTCTGACCATCAGATGGTCATTCTAGGCGGAATATGAGTGGACAAGCCTGTGTTGGATATTATGGGATATGCTGGAAGTTTAACCGACCAAACAGTCTCAACTGCTCTCTGAGTTGATCTGCAACGCCAAAGGGCTCCTGAAATATATTTAGCTATCATGATATAAAGTCAAATTAATCGTTATTAATCTTAAACCTAACTTATGCAAGGCAAACCTTAGCAAAATAGTTATCGAGATATCCTCGTCTAATAGTGGCTTGCTTAAAGGACCTAGGATGATGAGATCTGCCAAAAGCGACTTCAGAGGTCTACCCAAGAGAGAACAGATACATATGCTGAAGAAAGACATATTAGGTAGATCAGCGAAAAGCTTAACAGGCTCTAACGCAATTTTTTGAGATAATCCTAGATGAAGAAAGAACAAAAAAGCACAAGTACTGTCAGTCACTCATATATGGAGCTTGATGAGATATACAAAAAAGCATCGGCCATATTGCCAGGTCTGAAGGTTAATCACCGATAGGAAGGTAAATAAGTCGCATCGCAAATTGTAAGTTTGTACAACTGCAGTGTTGCATCACTATCCCGCCGTCAAAAGCTTGAGAAGGAGATCAAAGCCAAAAATAGCAGAAAAAAGTGGATAGTCCAGGAACAGGAAAATTTAGAGGGTGAGCTTCGCTCCCTGAAAAAAGAAATATAGAAAGCTGAAGCCTAACATTGGCTGAAGACTCACCAGCTCAAGCGAGTATGACCTGATACACTTTAATTCTTAAAACTATCAGCTCATCTTCGGCGTAAAAATTTAGGTCGATTAGCTATATCCCCCAATTCTTAGCGAGTTGTTGAGGCCTTGGACTTGTTTTGACCTAACAGCTCCCATAACTGCTGATCAATTACAAGAGCGTCT
>Ga0100378_1001273_pt1 | contig 26931 bp, 41 predicted proteins | sample CryGeymeta201502_FD_81535 | JGI IMG/M metagenome (GOLD analysis project Ga0100378, IMG submission 81535) | Groundwater microbial communities from Crystal Geyser aquifers in Utah, USA - Crystal Geyser metaG 2015-02 | ecosystem: Environmental > Aquatic > Deep subsurface > Groundwater | place: USA... | reverse complement strand
TTGGAAGTTTTCTTAATGGAAGTTCTATATATTATTTGAATTAGTGTAATTAATAAACATTAATATAGTCATTTATTTATCAAAATTTGCAACTGTAAAAAAAATTGAAAATTGAGTGAAAATTCATATGATTTATATCTATTTTTTTCAATTTTCTTAAACTAACTTATCAAATAATTTATATATTAAACTTTAAAATTAATTATTAGAATGTCAATTAGTAAACAATTTTAAAATTGATATAAAATATATTATAAAATTATATAATGGCAGAGCGTGGATTAGGACCTAAAATAAATACTTACAAACTAGGATGGGAAATGTCAGAATTTCCTATTTTATGTGAAACTTGCCTAGGAGATGTTCCTTATGTAAGAATGACTAGATCAGAATGGGATAAAGAATGTAAAATTTGCACTCGTCCTTTTGTGGTGTTTAGATGGAAACCAGGCCCAAGATCTAGATTTAAAAAAACTGAAGTATGCCAAACTTGTGCAAAGGTTAAAAATGTATGTCAAACATGCTTATTAGATCTTGAATATGGACTTCCAGTTGAAGTTAGAGACAAATTCATAAGAGAAAAAGTAGAAATTCCAAAGGATGTAGTAAATAGAGATTATTGGGCTCATATGAAAACAAAGAATGTAAGTTAAATTTATTAATTCAATTAACAATTAGTTTGAAAAATTAGATTTACCATATGATAAAGATGGAGCTTATCCAGTTTTAGATAAACTTTCTAGAAATACTCCTTATTATAAAAGAAATATGCCACAAATATGTAGTTTCTTTGTAAAGGGAGAGTGCTCAAGGGGAAAAGAATGTCCTTACAAGTAAGTTAACATGCTTTTTATTTTTAGACATGAAATCCCAGAAATAAATGAATTATCAGATCAGAATATTAAAGATAGATACTTTGGAATAAATGATCCTGTTGCTAAAAAAATTCTTCGAGGTTTTAATGAAAGCAAAATGCCTAATTTTCCTGCAGACAAATCTATAACAACACTTTTTATTGGAGGAGTAACCGATGATTCCCTGAGAGAAAAAGATCTTTTGTAAATTATAAATTATTTAATAAAATTTAGAACAGTCTTTTCAAAGTTTGGAGATGTTAAAAGTATAAAGATATTATTAAGAAACTATTGTGCCTTTGTGACATATACGGAAAGAGAACATGCTGAGTTCGCAATGACTGCGCTTTTTAATAAGTGTATGATAAAGGTATGTTTAATATTTAATTATTTATGTATTAATAACTAATAGGGCCAAAAATATAAATTAATGTGGGGAAGACCAACTAGTGAACATAAACATGATGACGATATTGTAAATGAAGGAAAAAATATCTCTTATAAAACAGAATGTCCAATCTACGACCCTTCAAGTCTACAAATGAACTCAACAAATGAAGATGAAGCAAGCAATAATATTTTGAGCCAAGTTAAAAACTATTATCCTTTAAATTTGAATAATTATAAAAATAATAGTAACAATATTAATGAACCTAAACCAAAAGGATTTCATCCCTATTATCCGTCTATGGATAAAAATGCGATGGTAAGTTTATAATTTTGTATACTAATTATTTAATTTTCATAGGGAGGAAAATTTAAACATAAAAATAATTTACAGAATAATTCAACAAATAATGGAGATGTTATTGATTTTGAAAAAGAGGCCAGTTTACTTCTCTTAAAAGAAATATCTATAAAAGATAAACAAAATATATAATTAATTAAACGAATGTAAAAATATGATAAAAGAAAGATAATAATAATTTATAAATTCTAATTATAATGTATTTTTAAATTTTTTATCTAAATTCTCTTATCTTTTATATCATTAATATCATTATTAATGTCTTTATCAAGTTCTTTCGAAATTTCATCAATAAAAGTATTATCTAATTCTTCTTCTTTTTCAATTAATCTTTCAACAAATTGTTTGCTTTTTTCTCTTTCTAGTTTTTTGTTTTTAATGTAAGATCTAAATGAATCTATATTTTCTTGTATAGCTAAAATATTTCTATGTTCTGGATTAAAATATTTTGCAAGTATTCTTGCTTCTTGTCCAACATGTGTCATAGAAAATAGTAAATTATTAATAACTCCTTCTTTGAACTGAATATCAAAGATATAATAGCCAAACATTACTCCTACTAAAATTATTATATATTATTCTTATATATAAATATTATTAATGTTTACATCCTATAAAGAAAGCTTTATTTAGTATTCCTATTCTTTTTACTCTCCAAAAAAGAAGGAAGCCTATTACAGTAGTAAGTGAAACTTTTCCTGAAAACTTTAATTTTAATGTTTGAATTTCATTAGTAAATTCAGTGGTCATAGGTAACTGTCTTTTATAAATTAACTAAAAAAAGTTACGTTTTTTCTATTTCTACATATATTTTGTTTATTTGTTTGCAATGTGAGAAGTATTTTATTAAAGGATTAGCAAAAACACCTACTCTTACATGTTTTAAAAATAATGTGTTGCTTGTTTCTTCCATATATAAAAATTAATTTTCTTAAAATTATATTTAATTATAATTAATTATAATTTAAAACTAATAAAAGTAATAATATTATTTTTGTTAATTTTATAAATAAAGAAAATGAAAGTTGGAATAAAAAATGTTTTGCTATTAATTTTATTAATAGTATATAATCCATCTCCTTCTAATACTTTAAAGTCTGAGGTATTATTGTTATTATAAATTAGAAAATCACAACGAAAATTGTTAATTATATTAAAAGCTCTGACAGACAAACTTTACTAACATTTCTTACTTCAATAGAAAATCAAGTAGTTAAATTAATTTCGAATAGAGAAGATCATAGTGTTAGGTATAATATTTAATCACAAAATTTTTATATGTTTAAGTTGTGAGAAGACAATACAAAACTGTCGATCGAAATTTTCTCATAATAATTGTGAAATTATAGATTCATCAAAGATTAAACAATTTAAATTTACTAAGCACAATGCAGTTAAAGAACTTTTAGAATCTAAAAATTATTACTTGGAAGTTGAAAAAACTGTGATACAAAACAAACAAGATTGCTATAATGAAAAGAAAATTTATGAAAATTCAGTCTTTAAGCTTGATAGTGATATTAAATTAGTCAAAAAATTAACAGAAACTATTGTAATTAGACATAAAGAAGTTGAAAAACAAATAGAAATTAAAAGAAAAATTGCAGAGGCTAAAGCTAAAGAAAAGGCAAGAAAGGCTGCTGAGGCAAAGAAAATACTTGATAAAAAACAAGTTCAAACAAAGAAGAAACAAGTTCAAGCAAAGAAGAAAAAAGTCCAAACAAAGAAGAAACCTGAAAAAAAATCTCCTTCAAAGACAAAAAAGTTGACTGTGGTAGTTAATAAGAAAACACCTGTACCAAAAGTTGCTGCTAAGTCAACTACTAAAAAAGCTACTAAAAAAGCTGCTACCTCTGCTCCTAGTCCTAAGGCTAGTTCACATGATGCCAATCAAACAAAGGCAATCCAAATGGAAAGTAGCATGACCAATAACAATATTAATCAAAGATTAATACAGAACAATAGTAGTAATTTAAGTTCTAATAAAAATCAATTTAAACTTGATTTAAGCAGTTTTCTTTCTCTTATACAGCTCGAGCAAGAAAAATCAAATAATAATGTTAATAATATACCTGTAATAAACAAAATTCAAACTTCTCTTTTACAAAAATCATCTAAAGTTTTATCACACATAAATTCTAAACTAAAAATATTTAAAAAGTTCAAAAATCTTGGAGAAGAAAATAAATTCTTGGAACTATCCTTAAAAGATTTGGAAATTGTTCTAAATTCTCTCACAAACGCAGTATTTTTCATTTATAAATCATTAAATATTACAGAAAAATAATCTAGAATATAGTTTTATAGATACAAATAAATCATGTATAGAACGTCTTAAAGAATACAAAGAAAAAAGAAAACATATGCAAAATGGCTTAATTGAATCAAAGCTCGAATTAGAAAAATTAAATAGTAATTTATTTTTTTGACATTATATTTAGGTAAGCAAAATTTTGAAGAAAAGAAGAGTGACTTATGCAAATTTACAAAAAGAAACTATTTAATATGTGAGGAAATATCACAATTTTGCAAGTCTTATAAAGGTATGTTGGTTTTGAATATATTAATTATTAATTTATTTTTTAGAGGAATATGATAGTGAAATACAAGAATTAAAAGAGTTAATGAAAGTAATAAATAATGATATTACACTAACAGAATAAGTGATTTTACTTAGAGTTTAGATATTAAATAACATTTATTTACATATATTTCATTTATTACATATAGAAAAAATATGCTTTAATTAATCGTAATAATTTATAACTATTAAAACAAAACAAAACAAAACAAAAGAATTAAAATAAAGAATAAAATAATATTATATGAATATAACTAATTTTAGTTAATAATATCAAATGTTTTCTAATATTTATTAGTATCAAGATTACTTAGTAATTCATTCGCTCACTTTATCAAATAAAAAGTATTGATAGCTTCCTCTTAATTTGATGATACAGTTTGCAGCAAGATTATGTTCCTTAATTATTTTTGTTTGATCACTATATCCAAGCTTATTTAAACAAATTTCAATTGCATTGGCTTTTTGTAAATATTCAAAACTATATTCGTTATCTGCAAATGTTAACTCGTCTTGATTATTATAATTGTAATTGCTTTCAAGTGTTTTTGAAGTAAATTTTGAAAATTCTTTGTTATTGTCCATATTTGATTATATTTGATTATTTATAATAAATTTAATTTTATATAATTATTTAATTAATAATTATATAATAAAGTAAAAGTTAAAATTATTATAAATGGGTGTATGTGCTTCAAGTCCTAAAAAAACTCAAGTTGTAACAAAAGAAGACCAAAAGCTAGATTTTGAAACTTATAGAGATGCAATAATAAAAGACAATGATGAAGAAAGTAATAAAATAATAGAAGTCATTGCAAACATAACTGAGTTTATTAAACATAACAACCAATCAGAAACGCAAACATTACTATCTAAGTACCTATTTATTAACCCAAATGGAAAATTCAAAACAGTTGTCGGTAGTAGGTTTGGAAATATGAATTTTGAAGGTACAATTCAGAAAAATGGCCAATTTTATTTGACTTATAAAAAAGAAAGGCAAATAATAGAGGATGCTTATTCTGCTAAAATTTTCGAAGGTCAAATAGAGGTTAAAGCAGAAAACTATAAAAATTTAATTCAAGTTACAGGAAGTATCTTTGAAGACGGACCAAACGGTAGAGAACAAAAGAATGATACTTTTCTTGTTGACTTTACTCAAGACTATTGGGTTGGAGATTATTTTTATAAAGTAAAACTAGTAGCTTTAAAAGTATTTATGAAATTTGAAAATGATACTTTTCAAGGTGTCGGCTTAGATGAAAGAGGATTTTTTGTAATTTTTGGTGTAAATGAAAATAGTGTTGTTAAATTAACTCAAATTTATATTGATAAAGAAGAAAGTGAGTTAGAAAGAAATACTTTAATATATAAAGGTGAAATAAAAGATAAGAAAATTACTGGTACAATTACAAATAAAGAATTTACTGAAGAAGTTAAATTTAATTTATCTTATTTTAATTACAAAAATGAAATATAAAATATAATATAGGAAAATAATATTTAAATATATTTATTTATAAAATTTATATAATAATCATATTTGAAATTCTATAAAAATTAAATAAGAATACTTCCTTTTATATTTCATTTTATAATCCCATTAATATTTCCTATAATACTTTTTTATAAATCTTCCATATTATTACTACCAGATCTTCCACTCATTTCCATATCCTGCATTCCTAAATCGTCATTTAATTTCTTTTCAAGCTGATCCATATCACTTTTAAAATTTTGTGTTCCACTTGCGAAGTTGCCATGGTTATAATTCAACTCTATACAATAATTATAAAACTAATAAGTTTACCGTTATTTATCTCTTCGTAATCTTTTTCGCTTCCGCCTTGGGTCATTTTTTTTAATTTATAAACCCATTCTTCGTAAGATCTCATTCGTTGTCTTATTAGTTTTATTTCATTTATATAGCCGATTACTTCACTGTTTCGTTTACCTTCTAAGCCTTTATACTTTTCTGTGAGACCTTTTAGTTTTCCTTCCAGTTCACCTACTTTTGAAGAGTAGATCTTTTGAATTTGTTTATATTGTTCTTTTATTATTGTTATATTTTCTTCGTGATTTTTAACCTATAATAGATATTAATAATTGTTAATTATAAAAAATTAAAGTAAATTATTTTATTTTGAATAATATTTGAAATAGTAAATTACTTGAGTTCTCATAGTATTAGCAATTTCCTTTGTTTTCTTTTCGTATTCGTTTTTGGTGCTTACTATATCAACATTTGTCCTATTTGATAATTCTTGTAGTGATACAGTAAGTGCTTCATTTTGACATCGTAGTACCTCTTGGGCTTCGTATAATTTCTTTTCGTTATTTTGAGAATCAAATTTCAATTGCATATAGTCTTTAGTTATTGAATAGTTAAGTTTCTCTAATTTTTGATTTTTTCTTAGTTGTTCATCTAACTTTTCTTTATCTATCAAATTAAATGTTTATTATTTTAATTTTTAAATTAATTTTACAATTTAAAACTTGAAGTCTAGTTTCTTCGTCTTTTAATCTTCGTTCTTCCTCTACTCTTATAATAAAATTTTCATGGAAGTTTTTTAATTCAAATAATTGTTTTTTAAAAAGATCTGTTTCTGAATTGGCTTCATTGTCTTTTTTATCATTATTGTGATTAAGAACAATTGTTCTTACTATTTGTTGTTTTTCATCGCTTGGAGGAATTCTATTTTTGTAAGAAGTTAATATACCTATATTCTAGAGGGAATTTACAAACAGGTTGACCTGTCTGAGGTCTTTGATGACTTAATTTAGTAGAACTATAACCACCAAGGCTATTTCCAAGTTTAGTTTTACTTGAAGATTTATCTAGTTTACCGGTAATACCACCAGTACTTTTAAGTGTGTTCTTCCCGTTTACAGTTACAGATTTGTTCATTGATAAACTTTGAGGGTCATAATTATTACTTGAATACTTCTCAGTCTTTTCCGGCCTTCTATCATGATATAATTTAACAGTTTGCTCAATTGGTTCTGCTAATTGTAATAGTTGAACTAATCTCCTTCTATCTTCTTCTGACCTAACTAAAATTATAACTAAAGAAAAATACATTTGGTCGATTCTAATTCAGAAGTTAATGAATAAATTTGTTTTCTTTCTTCATGAATACCTAAACTGTTTTTCTTTAAGGCATCTTGTAACTCTGATACTTCTTCTGTTCTTTTTTTAAGTTCCCATTCTAATTTATGATTTTCTTCTTGGCTAAGTCTAATTGCTTCTAAACGTCCTAACCATTCTACTCGTTCTTTTTCAACCGCCTCAATACGATGTCTATAAAAATCTAATAAGTTTGTGAGGTCGCGTTTTTGCATAGTTTCTTTTTTAATTTGAGTGTCGTTTGGAATACCTGTATGTGACATATTGTTTTAATTGTTATTACTTTAATTTAAAACTTAATATAATAAATTATTAAAATTTCTTAAAGTTTATTAAATTATTATCTTAAATTTTTATATTATGAATATATTTTAATATTTAATTAATTATGAAACATATTTATTAGAGAATTCTGTTAAAACTTTGGCAGATGCTTTAGCATCATAGAAAAGTTCATTTATTTCTTGTACATCAGCTCTAAATAAATTAAAATTTAATTAATATTGTTAATTATTTACTTTGTTATAGAACTTTTCCCTTGAGTTTCAGCCAATATTTTAGCAGGAGTTAATAATAAAACTACATATCTTAAAGATGTTCTAGCACCAATTTTTCCTAATTCAGCTAGGGCATCTTCGTCTAAATTAATTCCTTCAGTTGAAGCTCTTATTCCCAATATGTGAATAATTTCAGTTAATGTGTAAGGCACAGTTTTAATAATGAGAAGTCTTAATTATAAAGAAGATTAATACCTGTCTAAAAGATCAATAGGTACACCGTGAGGTGCTTTAATATCAGTTCCCTTAATTGTGCAAATTCCTCTATTTGTAGCAAATATTACAACAGGCGCTAATGGAGATTCTAAGGCTTTATTTAGATAAGTGAAGCATTCGATATCAAGCATGTGAACCTCATCAATAAATAGTACTCCTGGAACTAATTCAGCAATACCATGATCAATATATTTATTTACAACTTTATTAATTTCAATTCTAAGTTTGTCTGTTATTTCAGTTTTTTTAGGTTTCATTATTTGACCCTATAATATGTAATGTTATTTATTTAAATTACCATCATAGAAATAAAATCCTGACCTCCTTGTGGTCTAGCATTAGCAACATCTAAATCGTGTAAGGTTACATCTTGTACTATTTCCTTCTTTTTATGTGGCTCACCTTTTGGAACTGGAACATACTCTTCAGCTTCTAAATCAAATTCGGTTGCATATGAGTCAGATCTTCCAACTCTCTTTACAGCTCCAGTTGTTGTTTCTACATATATCACATCACCAGTTTGAACCTTCTCCTTCTGTAAATTTTCATAAACGGTTGGATCAAGCTTTATTTGTCTTGACCCTTTAGTAGTTTTTAGTCCAACTGTGACTGAGGCTATAGTTTTTCCATATCCACCGTGTGGGTCATCAACTTCTTCAGGGAATATTTCAGTAACTTCACCTTCCCATACTTCTTTAGTCTCTTTTATTCTTATACCGATTGCTCTTCTAAAGTTTTCCATAAGAATTTCAGTTTTTTTGACCTCTGAGGAATAAACCTCTGAACCAACCATTAAACAGAATGGTACCTTTGGTCCTAATTCTTGGGAGACGGAAAGGGCAATAGCTGTTTTACCTGTTCCGGGGGGACCAGCCAAAAGTAAAGCTTTTCCAGCCATTTTTTTAGCTTTAATTAATTCTACTATAATTCCAGCGGCTTCTCTGGCCTTTTCTTGTCCAACAAGACCTATTTGATTTATAATTATTTAATATTGTTAAATATTATACCGCATGCAATTTCTTCTGCAATACCGTCTTTTCTTAATCCTAATCCTTTAATATGAGAATGCGAAGCTATTCTTTGAGTTTTGGTTGTAGATTTCACTTCTTGAATGTTCATCATTGTTATAATAAAATATTTAAATTATTTAAAATATATAATATATAATATATAAAAGTTAATTTAAAAAATAACATATTTTGTTATTTCTATTCTTTTATACTATCGGAAATATTTATACTAAAGAAATTTTTTATAAAATATTGTAATTATTATGCTTATTCCAAATAGAAATTATATAATGATTTTGAAAGGAAATTTTCTTAGTAATGAAAATTTTAATAATATTCCATCACTACAAAAATGTAATCAAGTAATAAAATAAATAACAAATAATTTATAATTATTATCAGATTTAAAGTAGCATAATAAGTATAACTTATCATAATAATTATTTAAAATTATTATTATTATAATAAAAAATAAATGCAAGGCAATAATGATGATCCAAATGATAATTCAGAAGTCGAGGAATATTACGACTACCTCCAAGCAGATCACCCACGTATGGCCCGTCTCCAAGAAGCCCTCGAAAAACAACTTAGAAAACAAGAAGAAGGGCTACGTTTAGAACACAAAGAAAAAACTGAGGAAAGAAAAAGACTTGAAAGGAATAGAGAAGATATTGGTGTTAATTTATATACGTTTCAACAGCAATTTGCCAAAATGCAGGATAATTTTGATACTAAGCATAATAAATTAAAGATTTTAGAAGGGCAACGAGGGGAAATTGAAAATTCATTAGCTTTAATTAGTGAAAGTCATAATAATAAACTTATTTCGGTTCAGGATCAAGAAAAAACTATAACACAGGCGAGTGAAGAGCTTAATCAACTCAATAGGATGTTAAAATACGTCGAAGACTATAACAAACAAATAGTAGGGGAGATTAAAGTCACTGGACGAAATGTAAACAAAGCGGAACTTACAATTAAAAATATAGAAAAAGATAAGCTTGACCAGGATCTTTTAATTAATTCACTTATGGAACAGATCAAAATACTAACAGAAAAAAAACAATTATATGACGGTCAACTAAAAAGTCAACTTTATGAGACTGAGCAAGCCAAAGAAAGCCTGAATGAAGCCAATGCAGAAATTGAAATAATTATGGAGCGCAAGAAGAATCTGTTAAAGGATTGGGATAAGTCAATAATTTCGATGAAGTCAAGAGACAAGGCCCTAAGTTTAGTAAGACAAAACATTCAAGAGCAGGATGGAGAAAAGTTAAAGCTGCGATCACAAATACATAGATATAGTGAATTGATATCAACCGAAGATTTTAATTATAACGAAATAACTCACTCAATAAATGAGAATAAACTAAAACAGAAAAATATACAAATAAAAAAGAACGAAATTGCCCGAAATGCAGAAAAATTACTAAACAAAAGTGATTTACTGACTACCTCAACTCGTACCACAAAGCAGGAAATTAGCAAACTTGAATTACAAGAAAATACCTTAAATAGTGAAATATTGCTAATAGAAAAGAACAAAACAAAGCTTTTTGACGAAGCTAAGAAACTTAACGATAATAACTTAATTATTCTTTCTTCAAAAGAAACAAAGGAGAAGCAATCAGAAAATCTAGAAAGGCAAAACTTAAAACTGGTAAAGTATAAATTGGATATAGAAGTTGAAATTGGCCAGAAATTAAATGAAATCGCTAGAGTTGAGATAGATATTATAAATATTACCCAACAAAATGAATATTTATCAAAAAAATTAAAGTCAATGGATAATGAGATCAATAAGCACGAGAAAGACTACGCTCAAAAGGAAGCAAATATAAAAAGAAATCACGAAGATTTAGAAAAGAAGCAATTAAGTGTAGATGCCTTAAACAAAAAACTTGGAAACATATCGAAAAATAAAGGAGGCGAGGAAGAAGGACTCTTCGAATTGAAAATACGCGAGTTGAAAACTCTTCAAAATAGTTACAAGGAAAAAATTCAAAACGCAGACGAGGAATGGATACTTAAGAAAACTACTTTAGTTAGTAAGGAAAATCTACTTAGCAGAACACGTGATGAATGTATGGAAAAAAGAGCTCAACAAACAATTATGGAACACAAGAAACTTAGACTAGGAAAAGTATATGAACTTCATGAAAAAGAAATTAGAGATATAGAAATACTACTGAAGAATTTAGGTTACGACATGAGAAAATACAACACTCTATTATCAAAAAATATAGATAGTAAGACTAAGCTCACTCATCAATATTTCGATGTAGAAATAGAATTTAAGGAGAAACTAAAGCAAATGGAAAATAACTGTGTCAAATTAGAGTTAGAAATTGAAGTATTAAGAGAAGAAAAATCAGATACCCTATCACAAATTCTTGAGATCGAACGTCAAATTCAGCTTTGGGAGCGAAAAATAAAACTGGAAGAAAGTATGCAAGTAATAATTAAGCCAGACAAAGGAATAAAGGAGATTGAAGAAATGAAAACTTATATACATAGACAAGAGCTAATTTACAACGAGTTGGTCAAAAAACAAGAGACTGTTATAAAAGGAATGGAAATGTGTCTACAAAGAAGTGAGTATATTAAAATTAGATATCCAGTTGAGAAGCCAGGAAAATCTAGAATTCAATCAGCAGTTACAAAGGGATCTGGAAATTTACCAATGATTTCAAACAATCGAGATAATACAAAGTTAATGGATGATTTAAAATTTAACCAATCAGAAAATGTTAAGTTTTCAAAGCTTATAAAGGAAAAACGAGGAGACTTCGATAAAATTAGATCAGAGCTTTATCAACTCGACTTCGAAATTCAGAAAGGTAAGGATTTATACAATAAAAGTTTCGTTGACTATAATAATTTAAAAATGAGGAAAAATAATTATTTTTATCAAACAATAATGAACCAAAAAGCAACTGCTATGCTTGACGAATTTACAAAAGGTAAACTAAAAATGAAAAAACAAGAAGAATTATTAAAAGAATCTTCAGAATATAAAGAAAAGAATAATCTAGTTTATGAAGTAATTAAGAAAATGAAAGATGAAATGCCTCAACTAAGCCAAGTTTTTGATGAAATTTTAAATATATAGATAAAATTAAAGCTAATATAATAATTTAATATATTAATTTAATATATTATAAGTTAAATTTATAAATATTTTAAACTATAATAAAAGTAAATTATAAAACTTAAGATTATGTATTAATAATTATAATTAGAAGTTTTTCAAATATCCACCTAGCAGATTATTATGGGCCTTTAGCATTAGGATCATTTCCATTATCATTTGCAGGTTGGTTAGGTGGTAATCCAGAAGTCCATACCCAGTCTCCCTTACTTAGGTCTTCCTTATCTAAATCATCACACATAGTTTGACAATCATCTCTTTCTGCAATAAACATATTACCGAATTCTGCCTCACAGCAAGAGTAACAAAAGTTTTGAGGTTCTTTACAGGCAGAATTTTTAACATAGTCTTCACTAATATTTCGATCACAATAATCTTTTATTTTAGTAACATCATTTCGGCCATCTCTGCATAAATCTTGATTTCCTCTTTTATTTGAGATCATAATTTCTTTTGCCATTTCTGCTCTAATCATTTGAATTTGTTGTTTTATTTGTCTATGCTTTCTTCTAAATTTATTTCTTATTTCTTCGATTTTTTTCTTTAACACTCCTCTTTTGAAGGTAATATCTACTTTAGCATCATGTTTGATATTATCTATTTTTTTCTGAGTATCTTTAGCAATTCTTACTTTACCGTAATTGCTTTCTCTTGTTGATAAGGCTTGTTCAAGTAATTCTTTTTTCTTCTTTTCTTGTTTCATTTGTTCGTATAATTGTTGAGTTTCTCCTTTTCCCTTTTGAATTTCCTCGTTTTTGATAAGATCTTCAAGATTAATTTCTCTTCTTATTGCTGTTAAGGCTACTTTTTGGGTAGCATCTACTTTATTGTCCATTTGTCTTTGAACGGTTGCTTGTACTTTTTTCTTAATAATTTGTCTTCTACCAGCGACAACTTCTTTTTGTTGTTGGCTTAGAGGGATTCCATTTTGTGGACCAACAGCTGGGTTTTTAAGATTTAATTTTCCTATTTGTCTAGATTCGATAGGATCTTCATAACATTTTTGCTGGAAAAATTCAAAATCGAAACCCCATTTAGCTACATATAGGGGATTTTCAGCTGTACCGCAATTATTATTAAATCCACATAACTCAAATTGACGATTTAAACTTGTAAGAATAAAACAACAGAAATTTGTTTCTGATTTAGAAAAAGTTGTATTTTGTAAATTAAAAGAAAATAATAGGTTTGCATAGCCGTCATCTTTAAAAACAGAAATAGTTTTAGTATTCATCACAACTCTTCCTGGTACTTTAACTGAATGTTTTTTTTCTGGGTCATGTTCCCTTGACATGTAAAGTACATCATTTTCTTTAATCAAACATTTGACGTATTGTTGAGGTCTTTTAGAGTAGGGCATTGCTTTGTAAATTGGTTTTAAAGTAACATGGGTCTTATCATTTTTCTTTTCAATCCCTGATTTCTTAGCTATGGTATCAGGGCATGGGTTTGCATTGCAAACCTTCTTTCTTATGGCTGCTCCGATACAAGGTTTACCGTGATTTTTAGGAGGGACACACATCCACTGCTGAATTTTTTCTCCACCGCCACATTTAACTGAGCATACTGACCAATCTTGTAACATGATCCAATATCCGTCATCTCCTGAAGCCCCTCTACCAGAGTATTTTTCTATCTTTGGTTGAAATTGTTTTATTTTCATAAGTTCAGCTACAGATGTGTATTTAGTTTTTTCAGTTAGTCCTGTGTCATCAATATCTTTTTGTCTTTGAATTTTTAATGAAACTAAGTATCTCATAAGTTGTTTTTTTTCTTTTTCTTTATCTGTACATAATACCCAGGTTTCTAAGTCACCTTCTTGGGTTCTAGGGTTGAACATTATATCTTTTTTATTATCTGGTTGAATAGTTTCTATACTAATACAATGTCCCTCGTTAAAAAATCCTAAATCTTTAATTGCTCCATTTGCGTTATCCCCTGGGTGAACATAACCGATTAAATCGCAATTTAGATTTTCAACTGTTAGAGCAGTGGTTTGATCTTGATGTTTTCTTGATCCTAATACATTAAAATTACCACTATGAAGTAGTTTTCCCCAGAAGTGATATTTATCTTGGATATATTTATAATTATGATCTTCTGTCATATCTAGCTTTTTATCATATAAAACTTTTTCAGTAAAGTAATTAGGGTTTTCGTAAAAGTGGTCTGGTTTCTCAACAGAATTATCATTGTTGTAGTGAAAGTACTTAATCCATCCTTGCCATAATACATCTTTACCTCCTAAATCATAAATAGGGACATTTTTTATTGGAACTTTTTTAGCTTCTTCTGCCATTGATTTTTTAAGAAGATCATTTCTTTCTTCTTTATTCATACTCTCAAGTTGGTCTTTCGAAGGATGATTAGAATCATTTTCCTCTTCTTGCTTTAATCTTTCTAATCTTGCTAACTCTTCCATTTGCTTCTTACTTAAAGTGGTAGTTTTTGCTTTTGCCTGTGCTTTTGCTTGAATTTGGGTTTTTAATGTGGAAGTAGCTTTAGAAGCTGTTTTGGATTTAGTTTGTGTTTTTGTTTGCATTTGAGAGGTTAGTTGAGCTTTTGAGGCTGTTTTTAGTTGAGTTTGAGCTTGAGTTTGAGTTGTAGTTGTTGTTGAATTAATATTCAAAATTAATAAAGCTAATAATAAAACATAAATTATAAACTTCATTTTCTAATTTATTATAAATAATTAAATAATTTTTTAATATTAAATAAACTTAAAATTTATATAAATAATATAATATAAAAATCAAAGTATAACTAACCTAATATAAAATAAAGTAAATTAATATACTTGAAATAATAAAATTATTAGAATTTTAATTATTGTTAATTAAATTGTATTTCAATTTATAAGTTAATTATCAATACTTTTTAATTGACTTATTATATTGTCTTTTAATTGATTATTTTTTTGTGTCTACTGTTTCTTCTTTTTTAATTAAATAATTTAGAGATTCATATTTTTTTATATTTTCTTCAGCAATAAGTACTATAGCTACACGACTTGGAATATAAAGTTGAATGTAATTGTTTCGATTATTCCATGTTTCCTTGACGAAAGGAAATACAGTTCCATCCTTTAGTCGTGACTTACCATCAAAACAGGCCTTTATTAATTAAAAAAATATTTACTTCATCAGTATTAAGTAACATAACATGAGGTGAGCTCCAACAAGTTCCAATTCTATAATGTTCCCAACTTCTTGAAGGATGAAAATTAAAAACAAATAATAAATCTCCTCTTTCAAATGAAATTAGCTTATCTTTTTCATGCATGAGAGAAATATATTGATGATTAGCATTTAACCAGCCAACATCACTTTCTAATTTATGCATTGAGATATCAAAATTAAGTAGATATTGATATCTCAGTTTAGGGCTATCGCATAAATCCCATCTTCTTCTGCACATATGATGACTATAATTGTTTCCAGGTCTAGGGAAGTCAACCCATTCAGGGTGACCGAATTCATTTCCAATAAAGTTAAGATATCCCTATAATTAAAATTAATAATGTCAATATTTAGAAACATTATTGCAAAAATTATTAATACTTACTTCTCCACCCAAGGAGTAGGTTATTAACCTTATCAATTTATGTAAGGCCATTCCTCGATCTACTACAATTGTAGGATAAATACTGATATCCATATTATGATAAATATCTTTGTTAAAAAGCCACATGGAGATTGTTTTATCCCCAACAATGGACTGATCATGGCTTTCTGCATAAACTATATGTTTCTCGTTATATCTTCGGTTTGTTAGTGTACAGCAAATACCGCCCATACTCCAATCTTCATCCTTAACTTCTTTTAATAATTGAATCCACTAAATAGTAAAATTACGATAAAATAACTATAGTTTACTTTATCGGGAACACTCATATTAAGTCTAAAGTCAAAGCCGATACCTCCTTCTTCTATTGGTCTGCAGAGGGTTGGCTATATATTAATGTTATTATATTTTAAAATAAGTAAAAATAAATTGATATTATTATATTAATCTTATTTTTACCATTCCACTGACATCTTCACCAATTGTAATTGCGTCCTAATAAAATTAAAAAATAATTAATAAGTATTAATTAAAATAATTATAAAATATAATAATTATACTGGAAGTAACTTATGCGTCAAATAATTTGCCATCATTAAATAAATACTTGCATCAATATCTACATTGTCATTAAAATATTCGTTTAATCTTCCGGAAAATGAGTAATTTATTCCATGGTTTACATATAACATTGATGTCACACCATCAAATCGATAGCCATCAAATTTATACTCTTCAATATACCATGCTAGATTACTTAATAGGAATCGTAAAGTTTCATAATTTTTATAATTAAATATTTTGCTATCCCATTGTTTGTGATATCCTTTAGCGCCACCATGGAAATAGAGATAATCTGTTCCGTCGAATAAGTTTAATCCATCAAATGAATTACTTGAAGCATGACTATAATTATATATTTAATAATTACCTATGAATTAAATCCATTAAGACTGTAATTCCCATTTTATGTGCTGTGTCAATTAATTCTTTAAGTTCATCCGGTGTTCCTGATCGTGATGAAATCGCAAAGAAGTTTGTGACATGATACCCAAAACTTCCATAATATGCATGCTCCATAATAGCCATTAATTGCAGTACGGTATATCCCGCTGCCTTAATTCTTGGGAGAACATTCATAGTAAATTCCTTATAAGTAGATACTTTTGGCTCTTGTGAACTATCAGTAAATTAATTAACATAAGTAAATTAGCATTACCTCATACCAACATGGGCTTCATAAATTCTTACACTTTTCGGTCTTGGTGGTCTATCATATTTAAAAATGTAGGGCTCTTTAGGATTCCACATTACACTATCGTATAAATTATTTTGTTTATTTTGAATTAAGTATTTAACCCAAACAGGATTTCTGTCTTCTTTTTTATAAGTAGAAAGTGTTAAATGAACTTTAAACTTTGTGTTATGTTTAATTAATGGTTCTAGTTCATTTGTTTCTGTGTTTAATTTTGGTTGTAGGGTAATTCTCCAAAATCCAAATTCATCCTTTTTGCATTGATATTCATCTCTTTTCCAATTGTTAAATTCTCCAAACTTTTATGTGTTATAAAATTAATTTGTATTTTAATACTATAGAAAGTGAAAGAGCTCCTGGAGCATATTCTTTATATTCAATAATATTTCCTTCTTTAATTTGTAATCCCATATGAGTGTAGGATCTGCTAAAGTTCAATAAGGATCCTTCATTCTTTTCCAAAGTTGAAAGTAATTCATTAAATTTATCCATTCGATATTTTATATTAGATTCAAATGGTTGTAGATATGGGTCTTGGTTTATAACTTCGAATTGATTTTTCTTTGTCATTCCAGTATTAGTCATTCCAGTATTATTAGATTCATCCTTCTTTTTTGTTTTATTGCCTATATGTGTGAAATTATTAAAGGAGTAAACTAATACTATTATACCTTCTTTATCATTATCTCCTCCTTCTCCTACATCTTCTATATCTAATATAGTGTTTTCAACTAAAATGTATTAAATAAAATATATAAATTATTAAGGAGTTTAATTAACTTACTATCAATTTCTCTATTTCTAAATTTCAAATTTAACTCTTCAATTTGACTAACTGAATCTTCATAAGAAATTACACTTGAAGTTTTATGATAATCGAAAAAACAAGTGTCTTTTTTTATTTCTTCAATATCTAATTTATTTAGTTCGTTTAGATTTTCTTCCATTAGCAAATATATAGTTTATTTATTTTTTAATATTTACTCGTAAATAATGTAATTATAAATTAAATATATAACAATATATAATATAACATTATTTTATTATTTATAAAATATAAAATAAAAATTATAATAATAAAAGCTTAAAACAAAAATTTATAATAAACTATGCTGATTTTACTTTGTTGAGTTCATCATTAAAATAAATTCATTATAGTCGATCTAAATAATAAAATAATAATTTTACCTCGCCGTCTCCGTTGATATCAATTTGCTTCATCATTTGGTCAATACTATCTAGATCCTCTTTTACTTCAGTTTTTAAAACTTTCTTTATTTCATCAGCACTAATTTTTCCACTTCCATCCTTATCAAATATTCTAAAAGCTTCGTAGAGTCTTTCTTCTTTAAGATATAAGTTTGTATCAATAGTAGCGGCCAAGAATTCTTAATAAATAAATTTAATATTTACCAGTGTAGTTTATTGCACCAGAGCCATCAGTATCAATACTCTTAAAAATTCCGTCAATATCAATGTTATTATCTTTAAGCTTTGTTACTCCTTTTTTAATTTCTTCTAATGATAAGCAACCGTCTTTATTTTCATCTAGGGTTAAAAAGATTTCTTTTAGGTGCTTGATTTCATCTTCTTTTAACCTTGAGGCAATAAAAGTTAGAACTGCTTTTTGAAGTTTATTAGTATTTTGATACTTTTTCATATTATCAGTATTTAATTTCAAAAGGCAGTCTTTTGAGTTAGGGGCCATATTTTGTACCCAAGTGTGGGAAAGTACTTGTTGGGCAGAGTATCTTTTTGAAGGATCGGTTAACATATGAGTAATAAGATCCTTGGCATCATTAGAGATATTATCCCATGAAGGAGATGGGAACGAAAATTTCTTAGCTGCTATTTTTCTATAGATATCATTATCATTTGGGCCATTGAAGGGAGGGTCTCCTGTTAGTAAAATGTATAAAATAACACCACTTGACCATATATCACAGCTTTCATCGTATTGTCCTTTCAATACTTCTGGTGAAACATAATAAGCTGTTCCAACTTTGGTTTTCATATTCTGTTTTGTTTCCTTAGTGCTTCCAACCGTTTTTGAAAGACCAAAGTCAATTACTTTGACAGGAGAGTTTTCATCTTTTGTAAGAAATAATAAATTTTCAGGTTTTAAGTCTCGATGACAGATTTTTTGGCTGTGACAATAGCTTACAGCAGAAACCATTTGTTTAAAAATCTGGCATGCCTCTTTTTCTGAATAAAGCTTCTTTGCTTCAATTCTGTCTAGGATTCTATCAAAAAGCTCTCCGCCTGTACATTCCTCCATAATTAAATAAACATATCTATTATCTTCAAAGACTTCATAAAGTTTTATGATATTAGGATGGTCCTATTAGGTTAAATATAATAAACTTACAACTTTTGTTAGAATATTTATTTCATCTGCAAATTTATCCATATTTTCAATTTTTGTTTTAGTTAATTGCTTGCAAGCTCTTTTTTCTCCGGTAATTTTATTCTTAACCTCGTAACACTTTCCATAACTTCCACTTCCTAATTCCTATTATTTTTTTCTTTAAACTTTTTAATTACTTTAATAATAGTAAAATTATCAGAAAAAGCTCCTTCATCTTTCTTTCCTACGAATAATTCTTTATTAAGTAACATTTATATATAATTAATTATTTTATTTAATTATATCCTTAACTCTTATTTTTAGGAATAAGAAAATATGTATTATAGTATAATTTATATAATTTTTATTGTAAATAAAGAGAAGTTTATTATTAATAAAAATATTTCGAAAGAATGATTGTCTGATTTATTATAAAGGAGTAATTATGATATATTAAACTTGTAAAATATTTATGTTCTATTAGAATAATTTTATTTCAATTGCATTTTATAATTAATTTATATATATAACAATATATTATTAAATTATATTTAATCATTATTCTAATTATCCTTATTACCTAATTATCTTTATCATTATTTATTCATTAATTTCTTTGAAAATTTGTATATATTTACAGTACAATCTCCATCGATGTCAGCTTCTCTAATTAACTCATCTGCTTCTTCTTCTGTTAACTTTTCTCCAAAATGAGATACTAAATGCTTAAGTTCTTGGACAGAAATTATTCCGTTTCCTTCTTTATCAAATATTTTAAATGACTCGAGTAAATCCTCTTCGGTGTCAGGGTCTTTCATTCTTTTGTCAAATAATTCTAAAAATTGGGCAAAATCAATCTTTTTCGTTTTATTAGGGTCTACTTCTTGAATCATTTCTAATAATTCTGCTTCAGAAGGATTAGCTCCTAAGGCCCTCATAACATCTCCTAGATTAGTTGTCGATATCGTTCCGACTTTATCGACATCTGATAGGTCGAATACTTCTTTACATTCAATTTTTTTTTCTTCTGATAAAGAATCTGTCATTTTTAAATAAATAATTATATTTAAGTTTTAAATTAAAAATAAATTAGTTTAAGGAAAAATAATTAACTTTAATACTATATTCTTATTAATTTTTAATTTTATAATTTTATTAAATTTAGTATGTATAATATTTTATAATGAAGTTTAAAATATTAATACTATCTATTATCAATGTTCTTATACTAATAACTTTAACAAACAGTTTTCATATGCGTAAAATACCACATATTGTAAGTCAATATAATAATGATATTCACTCCTTAAAAAATCCTTTTCGGATATTTCGTACAAAAAGCGAAAAAATTATTTTTGCTAAAGCGAGGTTTATTCATGAATCTTCTATTAATTCAACAGGGAAAACGAAACTAAATAAATTAGATTATAAATTTATTCAATTTAATGATAATGATATAATTATATATGATATAAACCAAAGCCTTAAAATCTTTAACGAAAATACTATTAACTCTTCAAATTATTTAGCGACGTATAAACTACAGAATTTAGACTTACCTTGCAATAATCTATATTTCATTTGTACTTTAGGCGAGTTAAAAAGAGAATATAAGTCTAAACTCAAAGATGTAGATTTTAAAACAAATAAAAAGGTCCTTAAGGTTTTATCAAACAAAGTTGCTAATAAAAATTGTATTGTTTTTAATATAGGATTTTTTAAGAATGTTAGTGAATTAGCTTATATGTGTTTTGATGATTTAGAAGATACTATATTTTATTCAAATTTAATATCAGAAAGAATATTAGAAAATTATCAAAAGGATTACCAGGGTGCAATTAAACTGGTTGACCAAGTAAATTTTAATTTTTTATAGAATTCTGCTGATTCTGATTGCGTTGGAGGATTACAACATGGAATTATGAATATTCAATCTGATCGAATTATTTTTAACAACGGGAAAACTGAATACTCAAAAAACAACAAAAAATATTTAGAATTAACATTCAGCGATATTTATGGCTATGCGAATACACTATATGGAATGGAGGAACTTCCTTGGAAACTAGATCCAATACTAAAACCATCTGAGTTTCGATGTTTCAAGCTATTAATTAAAATTGATGATTCAATTAACCCAGTTTACTTTTGTGTTGAAAACCCAAGACAAGATTGGGAGAGGAAAGGGACTATTTCTTTACCTGAGGCTACTTATGTGAATAATCTATGGGTTAGCATCTTAAATTATAAAATTCATTTGTTTAACTTAAAACATGCGAAAGAAACTATGATTAAGAAATATAAGCATGACTCTCTTGACTGTAATTCTCATGTAATGGAACCTATTAAGTATCAATATAGAAATGAGGTAATATAAGTTAACTTCAACATAATCTATTATAATTTAATATAATTTAACATATTTATATAATTAGTATTTGTTTCTAAAACATAAGACAAAGCAGCTTTTAGATATTAATAAATTACACAAAAATGCCACTAAGAATATACTAGACTTCTACAGCAAAATAAGTGCTAAAAATATTTGCAACAATTTTAAATTATGTATAAAAGCTATAGAGGTTTGCACAAATAAAAATTTTATAAATTTAGCATTTAAAGGACGTCAACTAGCTTGGAGTTTACAAAATCCATATGTTACAAGAGTTCCAAAAAAAGGAATAACCATAAGAGTAATTAATTAATTAAAACTACTTTATAGGAATACCCATCAAATAGTATTGGATTAAACATAGTAAAAACTGCTCAAAGATTAACCGGTCTCAAAACTGATCCAGGAAGTAATATAACAACTTATCTTATAGGAATTGTCATCGATACCTCTAAATACAAAATATCATCTTCTGTTCCTTCACCAGAAGAGCTTAAAATAAGCCACAATACTTTTAAATCGTTATTTGACAGTCATTTTAAAATAAGAAGACTAAGTGAGGTCCCTAAATATTTATTCAGTCTTCAAAATGTAAGAAAAAGAAGAATGAGAAGATATGTAGAGTTATTAGAATATTCGAATGAAAACGAACCTTTCTTAGAGATGCTTGGAATGGTTAGAGATAATAGCTTAGTACAAGGTTAAAATTAATAAAACAAAATTAATAAACAAATTTATATACTATTTTATTATTATAAGTAGTATTTATTGAAATATAATTTTATTTTATTACGTTATAAATTAATTTTAAATGATTAAAATAAAATAATAATTATCTATCTAAAATAAAGGAATTATTTCATTATCCATACTATCTTCATCTTCATCGTTTTGTCTATTATTTTTATTATCCAAATCTTTCGAAAATATTTCTATTTCAATTTTTTTATTAGGTTTTTTATCATTACTATTAGTGATATTATTAATATTAGTATTATTTATTATTGTAAAATCCCTTAAAGGTTTTATTGAATTATCTTCTTTTTCATTTAGAGTTGACACATCCTTTCCTTCCTTCTCGGCTTCGTCCTTATCTGAAGGCTTTTCATTTTTCTTTACTGTAATGACTAAACCTTTTTCTTTAAACCTTTCTGGTTTCTTATAAGCTTGTGAATGAGGTATTCCTGATTTTTCCAACCTATTCACCATACTAGAAACTAAGCCCCCTGGCTTAATAGATGTTTCATTATTTTCTTTTAAACCATCATATATGACAATTCCATATTGTTGATTACTGTTACTACTAATATTGCAGAAGTTATTACTTGGAGAAGGTTTGCAATAAATTTTCTTTTCATCTTCTGTTGGCTCTCTATATAAACGTGTTGAATCTTTGATACTAAATTTAAAGTTGAAATAAAGTTAAGTCTATTAGTTTATTTTTACATTATTAAGCTACCATCATTATTAAGGAAGAAAGGGAAACTAACAATACTTGTCTCTCCTTTTTCTAGCATGTTTGCAAACTAAATAAATAAATAAGTAGGTAATTATTATATATGTCGTTTACTTTAAATCTTTCAAAGTCATCAAAGTATAAATTAAAGCCTGATACTATTTTAAATATCTCGAAGTTTTCATTCTAATAATTATATATTTATTTACACATATGAAGGGGAACAATTTACTCAGAACTGAAAGTAAATCTTTAATAAGCATATTTTTATTAAGCAATAACTCAATTGGCTCAGATATCTTCCATTCATCAGGTTGCCATTCTCTTACAGTTACTTGAAGTTGATCTGGTGTAAATTCAAGTTTTTCTTTTTTATATTCCTGAATTACTATTTTTTTGTTTTCATTTAGGTTTAGATCTTTTATAATGGTTGAAGGGTGGAAAATCTAAATAAAATTAGACTTGATATTAAATATTTACCTTTGTGGGTCTTTCACCTAAGTAATCTCTTAATAAAACATATTCCTTATCAAGATTAATGTTAAATTTTTTGTTAATTAATGTAATAAACTGCTCTTTGATTTCTTCAACATTTTTTCGGATATCAATTGTTACTAGACCAATATCAGTCATTTTATAAGGAAATAACATATATTTGCTAAAGTCGTAATCGCAATATTTTAGATTTAGTTTTAAGTCATCTAAGTATAATAAATATTATGTTTAATATTTATAATTATATTACATTCACTTGGAGGAGATCCTAGTTGTAGATATATATTCATATTGCTTAAAGTCATTGATTCTATTTTATCATATAGATTTTTCACTTCAACTCCATTATGATTATGTTTTTTCATAATAAAGTGATTAACATCAATATTAAGGATCTCAGCTATTCTAATTTTTAATGAAGAAATTGTCTCATATTTTTTAGCTAGAAGCTCTTTATCAAATTTATAAGATTGAAGTGATATCACCTTTACTTTTGATGGGTCCAGAGGAGTGTTAAATTTAAATGTTAGATTACTGGTTCTTTCTTCAAATATCTAAAAATTATGTTAATAATAAAGTAAATTTATTACCTTTGCAAACTTTGAATGAGATTGAGGAGACTGTTTCCAATCTTCTCCTATTAATTCAATATAAATTTTTGTGTTTTCGTATATACAATTTAATATTATACTTCTATCTAATTCTTCTTGAGTCATACGTAACTGATTGATAGTATAGCTATTTTGATTTAGGTCCATTTTTTTAAAAATGTAAAGATTATCTGTATTTTGGAAGTTGTATATTTCTAGTATTTTATCTCTTATTTGTTTTAATGTTTGATTTCGATCAATTTTTATTATTTCAGGTATAAAATCTTTTTCTTCTTTATAATTATCATTCCACAAATAAAGATAAACATCAATCAAATTAGGATTATATATTTCAAAATCAGTTCCTTCTTCTCTTATTTCTAAACTATATATCCTATAAGATGTTATTAAGCTTTCCTCGAGATTCTAATTAAATAAGTTAGATAAAGTATTAGTAAATAAAATATTACTGCATTTTCATCTTCGAAAATTTCTTGCATTTTATTAGTTGCAGAATTAACTGTTCTAATTCTTGCATTATGAGGTTTCACATCTATTTTAAATTCCTCAATTGCATGAAGCTTTAAATCTTTTATAGTCTCAGTTTTTTTAGCAGGAATTATAATAGTTATATCATTGTATATAAATTTAGCAGTTATGTTATTAAACTTTTCTTTCCACTTTTTCTCTTCCTCTTTTAATATTTCAGTTTCTTCATCAATTAAGACTTTTAAAGATGGCTCAATTAGACTATCTTCGATCTTTTCTATTTTTTCTAAGGTTGATTGTCTATACATTAATACATAGCCAGTGGCTCCATAAGAACCCTTATCATTTGTACCATATAGTGATTGTATTACTTCTATTTTTATTTCAGATGTAGTAGAATCGTTAAATGTATACCATAAGTCTATTAATAATTATTATAGAGTTTACTATCTTCGAATGACTTAATATAAGCGTAGTAGTGGCCTCCTAAAGCAGACCCAGAGTGAATGACAATTGAGTATAGTTCATAAACTAATTCTCCATCTTTTAAGTATTCTTTAATTTTATCTTGGCTTGTATCCTCTTCTACAAGTTGAATTATATTTTTTATTATTATATAATATTATTACCATGAATGATTCTGTCTTGAAGAATTTTTAAATGAGTTTCAGTGTATTTTTCTTTAATTTTCTCAAAATCACTATTAACAATTATATTTTTATCAATTACTTCTTAAAATCATTCATATTAAAAATAAGAGGAAACGTAACTTTATCAAAAACTTTCTTTCGAGAATCAGTCATAGGATCATATTCGAACCGATTTAACTGTAAAAATAATATCTTTGGAATTTTATTAAATCTAATGAATTTAATGGCATCGACCTTTTTGTCACACTTACTACAGAAATATTGATTACCTCCTTCTAGTTTTTCAGGCTTTAAAAAGTTGTAAAAAGCCATCTCAAGACTATTGTTATAGATTTTATCCCAGTCGTTTCGAATTGGGAGAGAAATATCTAGAAATCTGTCTTTTCTTTCTGATTCAAAATTACATGTTAAACACTTTACAACTCCAACTGATTCTCCTTCGTATAGTTTATTTATAAAGTTAGTATCTTCTGGTCCAAGACTAAGTTCTATAGCCTCAAATAATACTCTACATAGTTCTTGGATGTCTTGTTGCTGAAAAACTTCAGAGGATTTCCACTGAAAACCTATAAGCATAATTATTATTTGAATTATTAATTTTAATACTTTTCGTAAGGTCTTTTGTTTCTTCAATAGGTCTTACCTTTAACTGTAATCTAGAAAATAATTTTTGTAATTGGAACGGTATACAATCATCTTTCTTCCCATGATTTATCTCATTAAATTTCCACAATAATAAATTTTTCCTAAACTCAGGAGTCATAAACAATGATTGTAAAAGACTATTTAAATAACAAGTACTTCCTAAGAATAAAGAATTAAAGAATGAATGTTTTTTTATTTAGTTAATAAACTAACCTTGGTTTGATAACCCACTATATTTATTTTTTTTATAAACTTCTTGGTTTACAATACTAGATGGCATATGCATTTTAGAAATGTCAGGTGGATTTGGTATAGATGGAATACTTGGTATTGTTGGGATGTTTGGGATATTAGTTGTTTTTGGGATCGTTGTTGATTTTTCATCATTATTCATTATGTATTATATTCTTAATTAAGTTTAATTATATAATGGTAATTTAAAATAATAAATTCTTATATAATTTATTAGAAAATAATACTGATTGATATCATTAAATAAAATATGAATACTTTGTAAATATTATTTAACTTGTTTGAAATTTAAGTGTTTTTTAATATAAATTTTAACTTTATTTCGATTAAAATCATATTAACAAAACAGATTTTTTACCATTATACTATTTTTACTATAACCTGTGGACAGTGATTAATTCTTATTTGTATGAACCAGTATCAAGTAGGATAATTTATTAGTCCTATTAACTAATTAATAACTCCTCTAGGTAACCACTCTTCACGTTTTAAACCATAACTAACTTAATTAAAATACTCTGTTTAATTATTTATTAAATATTAATATTA
>Ga0100378_1001272_pt1 | contig 26936 bp, 24 predicted proteins | sample CryGeymeta201502_FD_81535 | JGI IMG/M metagenome (GOLD analysis project Ga0100378, IMG submission 81535) | Groundwater microbial communities from Crystal Geyser aquifers in Utah, USA - Crystal Geyser metaG 2015-02 | ecosystem: Environmental > Aquatic > Deep subsurface > Groundwater | place: USA... | reverse complement strand
TTGTTCTTTGTACTTTCCTTATCAAAGGAAAAAGCCTATTCTCTCTTTTGTTGTTTCGTAGTCCCGAAATATGTTTTTCTCTGAAAAACTAATATTTCGAGGATGCTCGTAAAAATAAAGAATTAAAAACTCTCGTTTTTACGGCATTCAAGGATTGCTTTCTTTTGCCTTCGCTAATTTTAGCAGTTAAAAAAACTAGCGAAATTTATCAAAGGTCGCTTCCTTACATAATTCTTGTAATGTTCTAATACTTTTGTTTACTGAAAGGGAAATTTGTCGTACATCCTAAAACCTTCCTTAAATAAAATGTGTTATTTTGTGTTGTTTTAAAAACTATTGTATGCGAATTTTACTTTTTATATGCCTTTTTCTCAGTATAAACCATCTTTCTGCACAATATTATGCTACAAATGAAAAAGTAATTAAAGATTCTGCTTACACTATTCCCTTATTTACAGCTTCTTACGCCCGTCAATTTACAGCTTCAGATATGGCAGATCGGTTTGGCTCTAACAACAATGTTGGTGGTAGTTTTGCCGTAAAAACAAAAAAAGGTTGGTATTATGGCTTTAAAGGGAACTTTTTATGGGGAGCTGATGTGCGTCAAAACAACATTTTGGATGCCCTTAAAAATAGTGATGGCTTAATTACTAATACTGAAGGAACACCTACAAAAGTGTATTTAGACCAACGAGGTTCTTCATTTTTTATAACAGGAGGAAAATTGTTTAATGTGTTAGCTCCAAATAGTAATTCTGGATTTCTTATTTATGCTGGACCAGGTATGCTTCAACATAAAATAAGTATCAAATTTTCTGATGAAATTAAAAGTTTGTCAGACGAGCATAAAAAAGGTTATGATAGATACTCAGTAGGGTTTGCACTAAATGGTTTTGCTGGTTATATGTATTTAAGTAAAAACCGATTACTTAATTTTTTTGGTGGTATAGATATTACTCAAGGTTGGACAAAAAGCCTTAGAAAATTCAACTACGATACAGGACTGCCAGACAACAAAGTAAATTCTGATTTTCTTTATGGATTCAGACTAGGCTGGATAATTCGATTAAACAAACGAACTCAAGAAGAATATTATTATCAATAAAACCAACCATGATTAAAGTAGAAGAAGTACATAAATCTTATGGAGATTTAGAAGTTCTCAAAGGAGTGAATTTAGAGATAAAAGAAGGAGAAATTGTATCTATAGTTGGTTCATCAGGAGCAGGAAAATCTACCTTACTTCAACTCATTGGCACACTCGATAAGCCTAAAAGTGGAGAAATTTTAATAAATAACACAAATACATCTGTTTTAAAAGATGCGAAACTTTCTCTTTTCAGAAATAAACACATCGGTTTTGTATTTCAATTTCATCATTTACTGCCTGAATTTACTGCCTTAGAAAATGTGTGCATTCCTGCTTATATCCAACACATTAAAAAAAGTGATGCCGAAAAAAGAGCTACAGAACTACTCATTTCATTAGGATTGCGTGAACGCTTGCATCATAAACCTTCTGAGCTTTCTGGAGGAGAGCAGCAACGTGTGGCAGTTTGCAGGGCACTAATGAATAAGCCTTCTGTGATACTTGCTGATGAGCCTTCAGGCAATTTAGATTCTAGCTCAGCCAAAGAATTACACGAATTATTTTTTAAACTAAGGGATGAAACCAAACAAACCTTTGTAATTGTTACCCACAATGAAGAGTTGGCCAACATGGCGGACAGAAAATTGGTAATGAAAGATGGGGTAATTCTATAAACGGATTATTTTCTTCACTCGCTTTATTTTATGTTGATTGGTTAATACCAAAAGTTTACAAAACATCAAAAGGGCTTTTGATGATTTGCAAATTAAAGTATATATTTGTATATATTATGTGATAATAGCTACACATATCTATCCAATTTGGATGTATATATGTAGTTTTATCACATATATAAATAAGTTAGCGGGCAGTTAATACGACACCAAAGACAAAATCTAGAATTAACAAATAACTTGGACACATGTAATATTGATTCGATTTTATCAAATAGAGATTTTTTATTTTTGAATCAAGATACGATAACGCTCCTTCAAAAGGATCAATTAACATATCCACTTGATACACAAGTTAGAAAGGTACTTAAAAATCATAATTATGGAAATTATTACTATGTTTCAAAGTATGACTCAGACCACAATGTTTCAATGTTCACTTACTTTGAGGATGAAACAGAAGCTCCAACTGTTTATTTAGTAACCATAAAGGATTGTGAATTGGTTAGTAAAATTACGCTCGGATTTAATTCTTCCTGGGAGCATGGGAATAAGACAACCAAATCTATAATTCATAACGATAAGACGATAGAAAAAATTTCATTTTCTGCATCTAGGGACTTTGGCGATTATAAAGAGTGGGAATATGACACCTTAATTCAAAAATATAAGATGAATAGCAATGGTCTGATTGAAGAACTAAAATAAAAATTGGCTTCTATTTTTACTTCCAACTTTAAGAACTTTATTGTTAATTTAGCCCACTTAATAAATTCATTTTACAATGAACAACAACAACTATTGCATCATTATGGCAGGCGGCATTGGAAGCCGTTTTTGGCCCATGAGTAGAACTGCACATCCTAAACAATTTTTAGATATTTTAGGTACTGGGGAAACACTTTTGCAACAAACTTTTAATAGATTAAAGAAAATTTGTCCTGAAAAAAACATCTATATTGTTACCAATGATATTTACAAGAATTTAATATTTGAACAACTCGAAGGAATTACCGAAGAACAAGTGTTGTGCGAACCTTCCAGAAAAAACACAGCTCCTTGCATTGCCTATGCTAATTTTAAAATTGCATCTAAAAATCCAAATGCAAATATTTTAGTCGCTCCTGCCGACCATTTAATTCTTAAAGAAGATGAATTTATTCGTATTGCTAATTTAGCGTTGGATTATACTTCAAAAAATGATTGTTTACTTACGCTTGGCATCACTCCTACTCGTCCAGATACTGGTTATGGCTACATACAGTTTCTTGAATCTGACGATTACGTAAAAAAAGTAAAAACATTTACCGAGAAACCTGATTTAGAATTAGCAAAAAAATTTGTAAGTAGTGGTGATTTTGCCTGGAATTCAGGAATGTTTGTATGGAGTTTAAAAAGCATTCAAAAAGCCTTTGAAACACACTTGCCAACCATGTTCCAATTATTTAAAGATGAACAAGATGCTTTTGGTACTTCTAATGAAGACCTTGCTATTAAAAACATTTATTCCGTTTGCAAAAATATTTCCATTGATTATGGCATTATGGAAAAATCAAAAAATGTTCATTTAATTAGTGCTGATATTGGTTGGTCTGATTTGGGTACTTGGGGGTCTATTTACACACACTTGGAGCATGATGAAAACAAGAATGCTGTAGTTGGGAAAAATGTGATGCTTTATGATTCCAAAGGAAATATTATAAATGTTCCAAACAAAAAACTTGTAGTTTTACAAGGATTAACAGATTATATTGTAGTGGAATCAGACAATATTTTATTGGTTTGTAAAAAAGAAGACGAACAAAAAATTAAACAATTTGTAAATGATATTAAGCTAACGAAAAACGAAAAATATTATTAATTGACGAGTTACGATTTTTGATTGACGATTCCGAAATATTAAAAAAGAATTACCCTAAATGAGCAAAAAAGAATCAGAAGAAGAAAAAAAAGAAATGTCTTTCTTAGACCATTTAGAAGTATTGCGTTGGCATTTAGTACGTTCAACCATTGCTGTTATGCTATTTGCTTCGTTGGCTTTTATTTATAAATCAATTTTATTTGATGACATCATTTTGGCTCAAAAAAATTCTAACTTTTGGACCTATCAGCTGTTTTGTAAATTTTCAAACCTCATAGGAAAAGGTGATTCTCTTTGCTTAGGAGATATAAAATTCAGCTTAATAAATCTAACAATGAGTGGGCAATTTACCATTCATATTATGACTTCCATCATTGCTGGAATAGTGTTGGCTTTTCCTTATTTATTGTTCGAGATTTGGCGTTTCATTAGACCCGCATTAGAAAAAAAAGAACGAAAATATGCTACGGCTCTAATTTTTTCAGGCTCATTTTTATTTTCTCTTGGAATTTTATTTGGCTACTTTTTCATTTCTCCACTTTCAGTTCAATTTTTAGGTAATTATGTGGTAAGTGATTTGGTTGAAAACAATATAAGCATACAATCTTTTATCTCAACCGTAACCACCATCACACTTGCTTGCGGGTTAGTATTTGAATTACCTTTATTGGTGTATTTCCTTTCAAAAATGGGCATTCTAACCCCAGAAGTAATGCGTAAATACAGAAAAATAGCCATTGTAGCCACCTTAATATTATCAGCAGTGATAACACCTCCAGATGTTGCTAGTCAAATATTATTAACAGTTCCATTACTTATTCTTTATGAAGTTAGTATCTTCATTTCTAAAATAGTAAATTCTAAATCCTAAATCTATGATTCTAAGAGCCGAAAATATTTTTAAGAAATATGGAGACAGAACAGTTGTTAATAATGTTTCTGTTGAAGTTAAACAAGGTGAAATTGTGGGACTACTTGGTCCAAATGGAGCTGGAAAAACAACTTCATTTTACATGATAGTAGGTTTGGTTCATCCAAATGAAGGAAAAATATTTTTGGACGATGTAGATATCACTAAACTTCCAATGTATAAACGAGCTCAAATGGGCGTTGGCTACCTTCCTCAAGAAGTATCTGTATTTAGAAAATTGAGTGTAGAAGACAACATAAGTGCTATTTTAGAAATGATGAATCTTACTAAGGCTCAACAAAAAGAAAAATTAGAAGCACTTATTGAAGAATTTGGTCTTGGTCATGTTCGAAAAAATTTAGGTGATAACTTATCTGGTGGAGAAAAAAGAAGAACAGAAATTGCTCGGGCTCTTGCTTCCGACCCTAGCTTTATTTTGCTCGATGAACCATTTGCTGGAGTTGATCCTATTGCTGTTGAGGACATTCAACACATTGTTGCTAAGCTCAAAAACAAAAATATAGGTATTTTAATTACAGACCACAACGTGCAAGAAACGCTTAGTATAACAGATAGAGCTTATTTGCTATTTGAAGGAAGTATTTTAAAAGCTGGCACAGCAGAAGAACTTGCTTCTGATGAACAGGTTAGAAGGGTTTATTTAGGTAAAAACTTTGAGTTAAAACGAAAAATTTAATTGTTAAATTCACTTCCATTACTTCGTCTTTTATTTCCTTTTGTTGTAGGAATTGTTTTGGCTATTTATCTTCCAACAACCTCTTTCTATCCTCTCTTCATTTTTGGTACTCTTTTTATTTCATTTTTAAGCTTGGTTTCTATACGAAAAATCAATAACAAATATAGTTTACGTTGGTTTTTTGGAATTCTCATTCATCTTAACTTAATCGTTGGAGGTTATGCACTCACCTGTTTTAATAATGAAGTGAAAACCGTTAATCTTAATACTCAATTAACCAATCAATACCTTATTGCTGAAATCACAGAACCCATCGTTGTAAAAGAAAATTCTGTAAAAATCATATTAGCAATTCAAGGAATTAAAACGCAACAAAAATGGGAAAGTGCTGAAGGAAAAGCCATAGTTTATCTCCAAAAAGATAGTAATTCTATCCATCTTCAGATGAATGATGTTATTTCGTTTGAACCTAAATTAAAAAATGTTTCAGCTCCACAAAATCCCCATGAGTTTGATTATAGAAGATACTTGGCATATCATCTCATCCATCAACAAGCTTATTTAAGTTCATCCAATTGGAAGTTGCTCAAAAAGAGTAATACTACTTCCATTTTTGCTCGTGCAGCAACCCTACGAAAAAATTTAATTAAACTGTTGGAAGATTTAGGTGTGAAAGAAGAAAGATTAAGTGTTGCTTCTGCATTGATTTTAGGTTATAAAGACGATATTGATGCTCAACTTAAAAGTGCTTATTCCAGTGCAGGAGCAATGCATGTATTGGCTGTTTCAGGATTACATGTAGGTGTTATTTTTCTGATTTTTAATCAACTCCTGCTTTTTCTCAACAAAATCAAATACGGAAAATATGTAAAAGGCATATTACTCATTCTTATCTTATGGGTTTATGCATTGCTAACAGGGCTTTCACCTTCTGTAATGCGTGCTGCTACCATGTTTAGTTTTATTGTTGGAGCTAAAATAACAGGAATACACTCTAACTTTTTCAATACACTGGCTGCATCAGCATTGACATTGTTATTAATTAATCCTTTGTTAATTATGGAAGTAGGATTTCAGTTGTCCTACTTAGCAGTAATTGGTATTGTGGTCATACAACCTTGGATTTATAATCTCTATTATACAAAATGGTGGCTATTGGACAAGATATGGGGATTAACAGCCGTTTCCATTGCTGCTCAAATCGCCACTTTTCCTCTAGGCTTGTATTATTTTCACCAATTTCCAAATTATTTCCTACTTTCTAATTTATTGATTATTCCTTTGGCCATTTTAATTTTATATTGGGGACTACTTGTTATTGCGTTATCTCCCATTCCTCAAGTGGCTACTTATTTTGGAAAAGCATTGGATTATATCATTTTATTTTTAAACGAATCTGTGATGTACATCGATCAAATCCCCTACTCCCTATCTCAAAATATAAAATTTACTATTTTTGATAACTACCTAACTTACATTGCAATAATTTCTGTTATCTTACTCATACATTTAAGGAAATATAGCTATTTTTTAGTAGCATCCTGTTGCGTTATTGTGCTTTTAAGTCTGCGTTTATTGGATAAAAATACTTCTTTAAATCAACGTATTTTTACGGTTTACAACATTCCAGCACATACAGCAATTAATTTTATTGATGGAACTGATAATATATTAATTTCAGACCTTCAGCTATTAGAAACAAAGGAGAAACTACTGTTTCATGTTCAAAACAATTGGATACAAAAAGGAGTTGAAACGGAAAAAATAGTTACCTTAAATGAACTCATACAACAACATCAAATAAGTACACAGCTAACCATCAATAACGATAAATTATTCAATAAAAGAAATTATTTTCAATTTTATGATAAAAGAATAGCTCTGATTACCAAAGACTTTAAACTTTTTGAAACAGAAAATCCCTTAAAGGTGGATTACCTCATTGTTAGTCAAAATGCAACGCACCAACTCCAAGAGGTATTAAAAATAATTCAACCATTGGAGATTATTATAGATGCTTCTAATTCTCACTATGTTGCTGAAAAACTGAGAAAACAAGCCTTAGAACTCGAACTAACTTGCTGGTCCATTCCTCATGATGGAGCTTTTGTTAAGGATTTAGCCCTTAAGTAAATCTGGCCTTCGTTCTTGTGTGCGTTGCAAAGCCTGTTCTTCACGCCAAGCCTCAATCTTTTTATGGTCACCACTGAGTAAAATTTCAGGAACTTTTAATCCTCTATATTCTTCTGGTCTTGTATAAACTGGAGGTGCCAACAAATTATCTTGAAAGGAATCGGTAAGTGCAGATGTTTCATCACCAATAACCCCTGGAATTAAACGAATAATGGCATCTGCTAATAGAACTGCGGGAAGCTCTCCTCCTGTCAACACAAAGTCGCCAATGGATATTTCTTTGGTAATAAACAAATCTCGAACTCGTTGGTCAACTCCTTTGTAATGCCCTGCAAGTATAATCAAGTTCTCTTTTAACGAAAGGGTGTTTACCATGCCTTGTTTCATAGTTTCTCCATCTGGAGTCATATAAATAATTTCATCGTAGGTTCTTTCTGCTAGTAATTTTTCAATACAATCAGCAATGGGTTGAATTTGCATCACCATTCCTGCTCCACCACCAAAAGCATAATCGTCCACACTTTTTTGCTTGTTGGTAGAATAATCTCTTAAGTTATGCACCATCAACTCCACCAAACCTTTGTCCTGAGCACGTTTCAATATAGAGGTGTTCAATGGACTTTCCAATAGTTTAGGTAAAACGGTAATGATATCTATGCGCATCAGTAGAAAGTTTACAAAGTTAAAAGTTTGTAAAGTTATCAATTATCCATTAACCATTTTTACATTATCTTTGCCAACTATTTATTTTGAAAATTTATGGACAACAACAAAACTTGGACAAAAGAAGAAATTCTAAACATATACAACCAACCTTTAATGGAATTGATTTACGATGCAGCACAAGTGCATCGTTTACACCACGACCCACTTAAAATTCAGGTGAGTAAATTAATTTCTATAAAAACTGGTGGTTGTCCTGAAGATTGTGGGTATTGCCCACAGGCTGCTCGTTACCATACTAATATTGAAAAAAATAACTTAATGCCTTTAGAAGAAGTGTTGGCTAAAGCTGAAGCTGCAAAAGCAACGGGTTCATCAAGAGTTTGTATGGGTGCTGCGTGGAGAAACGTACAAGATGGAGAAGATTTTGACCAAGTTATTAAAATGGTAAAAGGATTAAGTGCGATGAACATGGAAGTATGTTGTACCTTAGGTATGGTTACTGAAAACCAAGCAACACGTTTGGCTGAAGCAGGTTTGCATTACTACAACCATAACATTGATACATCTGAAGAATATTACAAAGAAGTAATTTCAACCAGAAGTTTTAATGATAGGATAAAAACATTAGAGAATGTGCGTAAAAGTTCATTAAAAGTTTGTTCTGGAGGTATCATCGGAATGGGCGAAACTGTTAACGACCGTATTGGAATGTTAATGGGTTTATTAAAATTAAGCTCCGCACCAGAATCTATTCCAATCAATGCGTTGGTTCCAGTTGAAGGAACTCCTTTAGAAGAACAAGAAATTGTACCTATTTGGGATGTGGTAAGAATGATTGCTACCACACGAATTGTTTTCCCAAAAAGCACAGTGCGTTTATCGGCAGGAAGAATGCAAATGAGTAAAGAAGGACAAGCTTTGTGCTTTATGGCTGGTGCTAGCTCCATTTTTGCTGGAGATAAATTGCTTACCACTCCTAATCCTGGAGATAACGAAGACATGGAATTGTTTAACTTGTTGGGGCTAACTCCAACCGAAAAAATTAAAGACAATACGGGTAAAGTAAAAATTAGAAAAGACCAACCTGTTTTAGAAGCGGTTGCTGATGAGAAATGGAGCAGGCCAGGATATGTTATCGAACGAAATATTAAAGCAACGGAAAAAGGAAAAGAACTTAGAAAAGAATTAAAAAAATATCTACCTGAGTAGTAACTCCATTTTTTAAAATAAAAAAAGGAATTCTTGAGTAAAAATTCCTGTTTAGTTAGTGCAAAATAAAATGAAAAAATTATTGCAGACTTATTTTCTTTTTTAATTCCTCAATATAACCTCTGAAACGCTTATCTGTATCAATAAGATTGTTAACTGTTTTACAAGCATGAAGAACAGTTGCGTGGTCTTTCCCTCCACAATGCATACCAATTGAAGCTAAACTTGATTTAGTCATTTGTTTAGAAAAATACATGGCTATTTGACGGGCTTGAACCACTTCTCTTTTTCTTGTTTTTGACTTTAAAGTATCTATTTGCATATCAAAATAATCGCAAACAACTTTTTGTATGTAATCAATAGATACCTCTCTAGCTGTATTTTTGACAAACTTATCAACCATCTGGCGAGCTAAGTCAATATTTACGGCTTTTTTATTTAATGAAGATTGAGCTAAAATAGAAATTAAAGCACCTTCTAATTCTCTAACATTAGTTGTAATACTATAAGCAATATATTCAACAACATCTTTTGGCAACTCCAAGCCTTCGCTATACATTTTCTTTTCTAAAATAGCTATTCTTGTTTCTAAGTCTGGTGATTGCAAATCTGCTGCTAATCCCCATTTAAAACGAGAAAGTAAGCGTTGTTCCATTCCAATAATTTCAACAGGAGCTTTATCTGCCGTTAAAATAATTTGTTTTCCTGATTGGTGTAAGTGATTGAATATATGGAAAAATACATCTTGTGTTTTTGCTTTTCCAGCAAAAAATTGAACATCATCAATAATTAAAACATCTATCATTTGATAGAAATGAATAAAATCATTTTGCTCGTTGTTTTTAACTGAATCAATAAATTGTTGAGTAAACTTCTCTGAAGAAACGTACAGTACAATTTTATTTGGAAATTTATTTTTTACCTCAATACCAATGGCATGAGCTAAGTGTGTTTTTCCTAACCCAACTCCTCCATAAATTAATAAAGGATTAAAAGAAGTTCCGCCTGGATTGTTCGACACAGCAAAACCTGCTGAACGAGCTAATCTGTTGCAATCTCCTTCAACAAAATTATCGAAAGAATAATTGGCATTGAGTTGAGATTCTACATTCAAATGAGCAATACCTGGAATGATAAATGGGTTGCGAATAGATTTGTTTTTATTCAAATCTAAAGGCATATTAACTGGATTATTTTTGATGTGAGGTTTGTTAACCGCAGGAATTTTAAGTGTATATGGTTGATTTCCTTTTGTATTATTTTCAATAACAATACTATATTCTAATCGTCCTTCTGTGCCTAATTCTTTTTTAATGGTTTTTTTTAGAATAGCCACATAATGTTCTTCCAACCATTCATAAAAAAATTGACTAGGTACTTGTATGGTTAAAACCTTATCTTTCAGTTTAACTGGGATAATAGGTTCAAACCAAGTTTTATAACTTTGTAAACTCACGTTATCCTTGATAATTTGAAGGCAATTGTCCCAAACTGATGTAAAGTTTTTCTCCATTTTTTAATCTCCTGTTTTTTTTAAGCGTAAAAATAATCGTTATTAACATAAAAACAAAGGAAAATTTACATCTTTTTTTTAAAAGAATAATTTACTTAAATAAAAAGAATAAGTAACTTAATATCAACAGTTTTTTATAAAAAACTATCTTTGTTTTTACGCTAACAAATATTTGTATAAAAAAATGAAAAAAAAAATTTTTAACTATTGTTTTTTAACTTTTTTTTTCTCTTTTAATTTTTATCGATTCTGATGAGAAAAAATAGGCTTCATTTTTAACATCAATAAAGAAATCTATCCTTCCTAAGTTTATACCAGCCCAACCTACCTGATTAATCAACGTAATTTTATTTTTTTTGTTTCTAACGGTAGTTGGTTTATCCAAAAAGGTATGCGTATGTCCTCCTATTATTAAATCAATGTATTCGTTTTCTTTTGCCAAAACCAAATCCGACACTTTGTTGGTTTTATATGCATAACCTAAGTGAGAAAGACAAATAATTAGATGACATTTTTCGTTGTTTTTTAAATGATTAGCTGTTTCATTCGCCTTATTTATAGGGTTTAGATAAATGGTTTCTTTGTATGATTTTTTATCTACCAATCCTTCTAGTTCGACTCCTATTCCGAAAACACCTATTTTTACATCATCTTTTTCAATTACTTTATAAGGTAAAATTTTATCTTTTAATATGGTATTAGAAAAATCATAATTAACATTCACAAAAGGAAAGTTAGCGTGAGGCAACATCTTATGAAACCCATCTATGCCATTATCAAAATCATGATTTCCAATAGTTGCAGCATCATATTTCATTAAACTCATTAACTTAAATTCCAATTCACCTCCATATTTATTAAAGTATGGCGTACCCTGAAAAATATCTCCAGCATCGAACAGCAGCACATTTTTTTCTTCTGTTCTGATTTTGTCTATTAAACCTGCTCTTCGGGCAACTCCTCCTAAGTTTGGATATTTTGGGTCGTTTGCAGGAAATGGATCTATATGACTATGCACATCATTGGTATGTAAAATAGTGATTTTTGTATGATTTTTTTTAAGAATAGCAGCCGAAATTGGATTTAAAGCAGCAGCACCAAGCAAGGAAACACTTCCTAAAAAAGTTTGTTTTATGAAGGTTCTTCTGTTACTCATAAACGATCCTCCCTTCTATTTTTCCTGTTAATTGCTTTCCTTGTGCGTGTTGTTCTTCACAATATTGTATAATGGCATTTCTTAATTTTATACCCACTTTTTCATAGTTAATGGGATTTAGAAAAAAAGTCATATTATCACCTCCATTGGCTAAATAATCTGAAGTGAGGATTTTATAGGTTGTGTTTAACGATTTATCATTCTTTCTATATTTATATTTAATATCTTGACCAGTTGATGTAAATTTCACTTTAACTCCAGAAACAGGCTGTCCTCCAACTCTATTTAGGTAATTTATTAATCTATTCAAACTATCTTTACTAATCGTAACTACCACCAACTCATTCTCAAAAGGCATCAGTTCAAAAATTTTTCCTTTGGTAATTTCTCCTTTAGGCAAAGATGTTCTTAAGCCACCAAAATTCAACATAGAAAAATCAATATTACTGTTATACATTTTTTGAGCTACTTCCATACTTAAATCAGCAACAAGGTTTCCCAATTTAGTTTCGGGCTTCCCTTTTTCTCTTGTAAATTCATCATTTGAAATAACCAAGACTTCGTTCATTTCTTTGTCTAACTCAATTTTATAAGGAACAACGAGTTCATCAATTTTTTTCTGATTGGAATAAGTGCTATCTAAAGCTATCGAAGTTTGGGGCGTTTTTGTATATACCGAAGGATTACATTGTGTTAGTAACAATGATGTTGCAATAAGCAAAAATAAATTAATTGATAGCGATTGTAGTTTATTCATTTATTTATAAAACTATTTTATCCTTATTTTTGCCGTCCAAATTACGCACATTTTTTTACTCTATATTAATAATATATGTATAAATCAACAACAAAAATTAGAGTACGCTATGCCGAAACCGATATGATGGGCTATGTTTATTACGGAAATTATGCCACTTATTTTGAAGTAGCTCGTGTAGAAGCAATTAAAAAGCTAGGCTTTAGCTACCGAAAAATGGAAGATGAAGGCATTGCTTTGCCTGTGTTGGATTTTTCGATAAGGTATTACAAACCTGCTTTTTATGATGACGAAATTACCATAGAAACAACCATCACAGAATTACCAAAAGCTCGTATTCATTTTACATATAAATGTTTGAATGAAAAAGGAGAGTTAATTAATGAAGCAAAAACTACATTGGTTTTTATTAATAAAGAAAACTTAAAACCTTGTTCTGCTCCTGCTGATTTTATTGATGCTATGAGTAAGTTTTTTAACTAATTAATAAATGCGAAATATCTTTTTTATATCAATCGTCTCTGTAATTTTGTTGTGCAGTTTTTTAATTCCAATAACGTTAAAAAAAAATAATATGACTACTAAAACAACTACCCTTGAAACAGTAACTCTTGGAGCTGGCTGCTTTTGGTGTGTAGAAGCAATATTTGACAACCTCAAAGGCGTTGAAAGTGTTGTTTCTGGCTATGCTGGTGGAACAGTGAAAAATCCATCCTATAAAGAAGTTTGTGCAGGAACAACAGGTCATGCAGAAGTTTGTCAAGTTACTTATGACACATCCATTATTTCTTTTGATGAATTATTGGAAGTTTTTTGGCAAGTACATGATCCTACAACACTTAATCGACAAGGTGGAGATGTTGGAACACAATATCGTTCTGCTATTTTTTATCATACAGAAAAACAAAAAGAAATTGCTGCTGCATATAAAACTAAACTAACAAAAGAAAAAGTATTCCCTAATCCAATTGTAACTGAAATAACGGCATTTACTAATTTTTATCCTGCAGAAGATTACCATCAAGATTATTTTGAGCTTAATGGCGAAAATCCATACTGTTCATCAGTAGTGAAACCTAAAGTTGAAAAATTTAAAAAGATATTTAAAGCAAAACTAAAAGAGTAATTTTTTTAATTCACTAAGTTTTATTTTTATCTTTGCTACATGGAGAATTTATTTATAGAAGGAACTACTACTACACCTAAAATTGATTTTAACGCTAAAAATGATATCCTAATTATTTATGGAAGATCCATTCCTGAACATCCCATTAATTTCTACAAACCAGTTGAATCATGGCTTACAGAATATCTCCAAACTAATCCTCAAAAAATTTCGTTGGAAATTCATTTAGATTATCTCAATACCCACTCCACAGAATGTCTTTATATTTTACTCAAAAAATTAGAAACATTTATGATTGAAACAACTAATAATGTTTCTGTTATTTGGCATTATGATGAAGATGATGAGGATTTATTTGATATGGGAGAGAATTTTGCCGAAATGATAAAAATTCCTTTTAAATTCAACCCAATCGATCAATAATTTTAAAATTTCTGTTTATAATAGAATTTTAATCTAATTCAATAAAATTAGAAAAACACATCTCTTAAAAATTTAACAAATGAAATACACACCTTTAAAAAACACACTATACATTGAAAATAGAAAAAAAATAGCTCAATTAATGATGCCTAATGCTATTGCTGTTTTTAACTCAAATGACATTATGCCAACCAATGCAGATGGAACTTTACCTTTTCGTCAAAACAATGATTTGCTCTATGTTTCTGGTGTTGACCAAGAAGAATCAATCGTGCTACTTTTTCCAAATGCGATTAATCCAAAGCATCGTGAAATTTTGTTTGTAAAAGAAACGAGTGAACTTATTGCCATTTGGGAAGGAGCTAAATTTTCAAAAGAACAAGCCACCAAGCAATCTGGCATTGAAACCGTTTATTGGACAAGCCAGTTTGAAGCTATTTTTCATGGATTAACTACCGAAGCCAACACCATTTATTTGTATCAAAACGAGCATTTAAGAGCTGTAAATACCGTTGAAACTTGCAGTGATAGATTTAGAAAAATGTGTCAAACAAAATATCCTCTACATAACTACGAGCGTTTAGCTCCATTAATGAGTAATCTTAGAGCAACCAAACATCCATTAGAAATTGAAGCCATTCAACATGCTAGTAACATAACCGAAAAAGGACTCAGACGCATCTTAAATTTTGTGAAACCAGGTGTGATGGAGTACGAAATAGAAGCAGAATTTATCCATGAATTTATAAAAAACCGTTCGAATGGATTTGCTTACCAGCCTATAATTGCATCAGGGTATAACGCTTGTGTGTTACACTATATTGAAAACAATGCTCAATGCAAAGCTGGTGATGTTATTTTGTTGGATGTGGGTGCTGAATATGCTAATTATGCTTCCGATATGACACGTTGCATTCCTGTTAGTGGAAAATTTACGCCTCGCCAAAAAGAAGTTTACAATGCTGTTTTAAGAGTAATGAAAGCAGCAACAGCAATGTTAGTGTCAGGAACAAAACACGATGAATATCACATTGAAGTTGGAAACATTATGCAAAGTGAATTAATTGGTTTAGGATTAATTGATAAACATGATGTTGCTAAACAAGATAAAAATAATCCACTATATAAAAAGTACTTTATGCATGGAACATCTCACCACATGGGATTAGATGTACACGATGTTGAAAATAGAAACCGTCCTTTTGAAGCAGGAATGGTGTTAACCGTTGAACCAGGCATTTATATCCGAGAAGAAAATTTAGGTATTCGTTTAGAAAATGATGTGTTAATTACAAACGACAAACCGTTTGACTTAATGAAAAATATACCTTTAGAAGCAGATGAGATTGAAGAATTAATGAATTAAGTCATTTTTCTAAAAAATAAAAACAATTAACTTTAATTTTATCTTCCCCCCTTAAATCATAAATTTATAAGAGTATTTTAGTCAAAAACAGATGTGTAATTTAGCCTTGTTATGTCTAACCATTTTTTATTTTTTTTAATACTCATATTTTCATTTACCAATGTAACAGCACAAAACTGTGTTTTTTCAGGGGAAATTATAGATGCAACAACAAATGAACCTATTGCTTATGCAAGTATTTACATTGCTTCTATTGCTAAAGGAGTAATGACTAATGATGCTGGAGAATTTAAAATTGATGTTCCTTGCAACAACTATCAAGCAAAAGTTCAATATATTGGTTATGAAACACTAACGCTTTCAATACCTTCATCAACCAAAACAAATCAAACCATCCTATTGAAGCAAAAGACTTTTGAGATAAAAGAGTTTACCGTGAATGCAAAAGCCGAAGACCCAGCCTATAACATCATGCGAAAAGCAATTGTGTTGGCAGAATATTATAAAAAACAAATCAAAGAATATGATTGCACAATTTATATGAAAGAATATTTTGTGGTAGATAAAATTCCTGAAATTGCTCGACTATTTGCTGATAAAGAAGATTTAAAAGAAATGAAAGCAGGAGCTATTTCAGAAATACTTATGGAATATCACTATGAATATCCAAATACGACAAAAGAAAAAATTATTTCAGCTCGAAATTCTAAAAATGATACTGCAAAAACAGGCTCAAATTACATTAATTTGAATTTTTATCGTTTAGGTGGAAATGAAATTGTTTCTCCGCTTGGAAAAAATGCTTTTCAGGTTTATAAATTTGAATTATTAGATTCTTACATAGAAGGTAATCATACCATTAAAAAAATTAAAATAATTCCGAAAAGAAAAGGGCAAGATTTAATGTCGGGCGAAATTTATATTGTTGATGGATTATGGAGTATTCATAGTGTTGATGTTAAATTTAAACAAAACTTGGTTGATGTTTCTTATAAACAATTCTATTCTGAAATTAAGAAAAACACCTGGTTTCCTATTAATCACGAAATTTCTGTGGAGGCAAAGTTAATGGGGTTTGAAGGAAATTATAAATACTTGGCTTCTATCAGCAACCTTTCAACAAAAAACGATAATGTTGTAGATAGCAAAATCGATAAATTGGTAGAACTTCCTTTAACTGGCGATGAAAATTTTGAAAAAATAAAATTGAGTGATGCCGAAAAGGAAAATCTTTCTAAAACACAACAAAAAATCAATAATTTGATGGAGAAAGACAAGTTATCAAAAGGTGATGCCTTAAAATTGGTTCAACTTATTGAAAAAGAAAACGAAGCTGAAAATAAAAAAAATAACGAAAAACAAAATTTAGATCTTAGTAGAGATAGAAACGTAGCATATATTGACAGTGCATTTACTAAAACAAATTCTTCTTGGGATAGTTTGAGAGCTGTTCCTCTTTCTGAAAAAGAAAAAGAAATTTATGCTACAAACGATTCCTTAAATCGGATAGAAAACAACGATACCATTATTAATAAAAAACGCTCTATTATTGGTAATGCACTCTTTTTTAATGGTAAAATTAAAACAAAAAATAAGGATGTAACCCTTCGTATTCCAGGAGCCTTATCATGGCTAAGCTTAAACTTTAACACTGTTGATGGTTTTGTATTAAAAAAGCGCTTGTTTTCCTATCATAAAAAATATAACAATGGTAGTTTTTTTGAAATTGCTCCTGCACTTCAATATTCCTTTGCACGAGAAGATGTAATGGGTAATTTTATGTTTAAAACCCAATACAATGCAAAAAAAAGAGCAGGATTTTACATCAACACAGGAAAACAAAACACAGATTTCAATGCTGAAAAACCAATGAATAACTTTTTCAATAGTGTTTCCACCCTATTTTTGGGTGATAATATCAAGAAAATATACCAAAAACAATTTATAGACATCGGACATCAAATTGATATTGCTAATGGGTTCACATTCATAACTTCTGTTGAATATGCTAAAAGAATAGCATTAACCAACCATACCGATTTCAACATTTGGAATCCAGAAAAAAAGGAATATACATCTAACATTCCAATATCTACAACTGATTCTTCTATTTTTAACAACCACAATTCTGCTCTTTTTTCGGCAAGTTTAAGTTATACGCCCAACTATTTTTATCGTTTTTACAAAAACCAAAAACGTATGCTGTATTCCAATTACCCTACATTTACTGCTTCTTACACACAGGGAGTTAAGGGTGTTTTTAATAGTAGTACGGATTTTAGTTTGGTCGAATTTTCGATGGAGCAATCCAAAAAAATAAAACTAATTGATAAGGTAAGTTATTATGTTGGAACAGGAATATTTACCAACACAAATCAACTCAAATTTGCTGATTATAAAAGTTTTAACACTACTCCATTCTATGTTTCTGGAAATGCAAATAGAAATTCTTTTCGATTATTAGATTTATACCAACACAACAGCTCCGACTATTTCGCAGAAGCTCATCTTGAAATTGAAGATAATTTTTTGTTGTTGAAACGACTTCCGCTATTTAATCTAACGAATTGGAGTGAACGCATTCGATTTAGCTATTTGCTAAATGAACAAATTGATAATTATTATGAAATTGGTTATGGTTTAACAAAACTATTTTTTATGTTTGATGTAGAGGGTTTTGTAAGTTTTAACGAGCATAAACATCAATATACTGGCTTTAGAATAATATTGAGATTATTTGATGATGACAACACGGTTTTTGAATAACCAAAAAGCAATTCTAATTAGAATTGCTTTTTGGTTATTCGTTTTATTTTGAAGAGGATTATGCTTTAGAAGAAGAATCTGAACCTAAATCATCAAAATTTATGTCTGTGAAAGAAGAAGATACTTTTTCAATTACCTCCTCGCCTTGCTCTAGTTTTAGAGCTTTAATTTTTTCTACAGCCTCTGATAATCCTTCCGAAAATTTTTCTAAATCTTCTTTATAAAGAAATAATTTATGTTTTTCGTAAGTGAATTTTTGATTATCATCAGTAAACTTTCTTTTACTTTCAGTGATTGTTAAGTAATAATCATCTGCTTTTGTTGCCTTTACATCGAAAAAATAAGTTCTTTTCCCAGCTCTTACTACTTTAGAAAATACTTCATCTCTTCTGTTTTCTTGGTTTTCATTTTCTCCCATCTTCATTATTTTTTTTGTTAAACTTATTTTAATAGTACAAATCTTATTAATTTATTTGACATAAACAAAATTGAGAGAATAAAATTAAATAATTTTTTACACAAATTCATTTTTTTGTCAGGTAATAAAAAAACAACGACTATCTAATCAAAAAACTAAACCTATTAGAAATATCAATTAAAATAATAGATTTGGTATTAAACAAGGTAATTTCAAAGTTTTTTACTCAAATAAACAATAAAAATATTGAAGTAAATCGTATTTTTATACAAATTTATGGAGGAGCATTTTGGTTTTCTAAAACATCAAGAGTAGAATAACATGCAAAAGACCCACTAACAACAAAAGAAATTGTAGGAATTATAACCCATTACAACCCAATGAATAACGATAACATATTAACCCAAGTTTTTGAAAAATTAAATGTATATTTAAAGAAAGATACACTAATTGATTATAAAACTCCTGATGAATTGCACAATACCATCAATTTTTCGATAGCAGAAAAAGGTGTTTCTGAATCTGAGTTTCTGGCGTTAATCAATAAATATTTAGACTATTCGGTAAACACTAACCATCCTCAGTTTTTGAATCAATTGTATGCTGGATTTAATTTCCCTGCCTTTATTGGTGAAATTTTTACTGCTTTAGCCAATACTTCCATGTACACCTACGAGGTTGCACCAGTTGCTACGCTTATCGAAACAGAAATGATTCAATTAATGAACAGCTATACTGGATATAAAAATGGTGATGGTATTTTTGTAAGTGGTGGTAGCAACGCTAATTTGGTTGCACTATTTTCTGCTCGGAATAAAATAGCTCCAGAATCGAGACATCAAGGATACGACAAAAACTTAAAACTACGTGCTTTTATCAACGAACACGCTCATTATTCATTTTCAAATGCTGCAAACATTATAGGAATAGGAACAGAAAGTTTGATTAAAATTAAAGCCGATGAAAACGGACAGATGGTTCCTGAAGCATTAGAAAAAGAAATTAATGCTTCGAAACAAAGAGGTGAAATGCCTTTTTTTGTTGCGGTAACTTGTGCCACAACACTATTAGGAGCTTACGACCCAATTGACGAAATTGCAGAAATTTGTAAAAAACAGAACATTTGGCTTCATGCCGATGGTTCGTTTGGAGGTTCTATTGTTTTAAGCAACAAAAATAGATACCTATTAAAAGGATTAGAAAAAACCGATTCTTTTGCTTGGAATCCTCACAAACTCATGAACATTCCACTCATTTGTTCAGCTTTATTAGTAAAAACAAAAGGAACATTACACCATAATTTAGCTGATGTTGATGCCGATTATCTTTTCCATGATTTAAACTTGATTGAAGATTTAGGAAAAAAATCTATTCAATGTGGAAGAAGAGTTGATGCGGTTAAACTTTGGTTTGCGTGGAAATATTTTGGTAAAGAAGGGTATGAAAAACGAATTGATAATTTAATCGATTTAGCCCAACTTGCTGAACAAAAAGTGCTAAACAGAACTAATTTAGAACTTTTAGCACCACGCCAATCATTTACCATCTGTTTCAGGTATATTCCAGAAATTGAAGTTGATATCAACCAATTTAATTTACAGTTGCGTGAGGAACTTAGAAAATCAGGGAAAAGTCTTGTGAATTATGGGTACATTGGTGAAAAACTTGCCATTCGTTTGGTAATTACCAACGGTGAAATGCAAGAAAAAGATGTAACTTTATTTTTTGAATTGCTTTTAGAAACAGCTTCGGTTTTAGAAAAAAAATACAATAGGATAAAATCTTTTTGATTACAAAAAAAACCTTTAGTAGGTCGCTTTTTATTTTTTTTAAGTTCGTGGTAATTATAAAATCAATAATTACTATATTTACCATTTAATATTCTCTAAATCATAATCTGAAAATCTTTTTGGTTTCGATATAAATTTAAAATTAGCATTGAAAGAAGTTACTTTTTTAAAGCAAAATGCCGAAAAATGGGAGATGTTTGAACATCAGCTTTTCCAAAAGGAAAAACAAAATGCAGATGATGCTGCTAATTTGTTTATCGAAATTACCAATGATTTATCCTATTCAAAAACACATTACCCAAACTCCAAAACAACTCAATATTTGAATAGTTTAGCATCAAAAGTGCATCATTCAATTTATCAAAATAAAAAAGAAAGTAATAAACGAATGCTCTCTTTTTGGAAGACAGAATTACCCTTAGTAGTTAAAACACACCATAAACAATTATTTATATCGTTTGTTATTTTTTTTATTTCTTGCCTAATTGGTTGGTTTTCGGCTAAATATGACGATAGTTTTGTTCGGTTAATATTGGGTGATACCTATGTAAACATGACCTTAGAAAATATAGAAAATAATGATCCAATGGCTGTTTATAAAAGCAGCAAAGAGGTTGATATGTTTTTAGGAATTACAATAAACAATGTGCGTGTATCTTTTTTAGTATTTATTTTAGGTCTATTTTTCTCGGTTGGTTCTGGCTTTTTGTTATTTTCAAATGGCGTGATGTTAGGTTCTTTTCAATACTTTTTTTTAGCAAAAGGGTTGTTTTTAGAGTCATTTCTAACCATTTGGATACATGGAACATTAGAAATTTCGGCAATTATTATTGCTGGTGGAGCTGGAATTGTTTTAGGTAACAGCATTTTGTTTCCAAAAACCTTTTCCAGAGGAGAATCTTTTATTATGGGAGCTAAAAATGGATTAAAAATAATTATTGGAATTGTACCTATTTTTATTGTTGCTGGTTTTTTGGAAGGCTTTGTTACAAGACATACTGATATGCCCATCTATTTGAGTTTATTTATTATTTTAGGTTCATTTTCTTTTGTAATTTGGTACTTTATTATTTATCCAAGAACTATAAAAAATTTCTAACTAATCAATTAACTATGCATCCAGAACAAATAGAATTCAACAAATCAAGAGATTTTAGCGAAACATTAACTATTTCTTTTGCTTTTATCAAACAAAACTTTAAAGGTTTTTTTAAAACTATATTGTTTTTAGTAGGGCCATTATTGCTTATAAACGCAATTTTATCAGGCATTTACCTTCAAAATATGTTTGATGTAAATAGTATTATAGCAGGAAATAGATTTCCTTCCGAAATCTTTTCACCCATTTATTTTTTAATTATAATTTTTTCTATTGTGGCTAACATTATGCTTGTGGGAATTGCTTATGAATACATCATTTTATATGAAAAAAAGGGGTTGAATAACTTCACCATCAATGATGTTTGGAATGCCTTTGTTGCTGATTTAGGATTAATTGTTTCAACTTTTTTCTTCTTAATTGGGGTTCTTATTTTATTCGGTTTTGCCTTTGCAATAATTTCGCTTCTACTTTCATTATTAGGTCCAGTTGGTGCAGTTCTGATTGGCATTATATTTTTAGTTACTTTTTTCTTATTAGGTCCTCCGTTGGTTTTTTTAATTTCTGCTATTTATCCTATCCGTATTCGTGAACGTATAGGAAATGTAGCCGCATTTACAAAAGCATATTACCTAACGAAAGCAAATTTTGGAAGCACTTGGTTGATTATTTTTATTTCTTATCTTATCGTAATTGTGTTAGCTCTCGTTTTGGCTATTCCAGCTGCCATTTTTGGTGGCATGGCTGCAATGCATTCCGTAGATGATGCTTCAAGTATGAGTTCATTACTTCTTACGGCTGTTAATGTTGTATCTACTTTTGGAGGTAGTTTAGTAAACTCATTGCTCTTTATTATTATCGGTTTTCATTATTTTAGTATCAACGAAAAAGAAAATGGTGATGGTTTGTTGGATAGAATCAATCAGATTGGTCAACACAATGAAAACAATGATGATATTACGATTTAATGCATCTACAACCATTAACATTACTGTAAGAGTTGTTTTCCAATTTCTGTTGGTTTTCTGTTGCTCCATCACCAACTTATTTGCTTCTCAAACCTTAAAAAGCGATACCTCAATTATTGAATTAAAAACAATAGACACAACAAAAATAGAAAATTTCAGAAGTGATAGCGATTTTATTTATGACCGAATTCCACCTCCACCCGAAACCCCATGGGAAAATTTTAAAAGATGGTTTTGGAAGCAAATAGCCAACCTATTTGATTCAAACGAATTTTCTAGTTTTTGGGATTATTTTAAATGGATATTGGTTGTTGTACTTGTTTTTTTAGCTGCTTTATGGATTTTTAAAAGTGAAATTAGAGGCGTTTTTATCAATAAAAATGCAGCTAATGTTCCTCATTTTATTGCAGCTGATGAAAACATTCATGAAATGAATTTTGATGTGCTTATCGAAAAAGCCATAAACGAAAAAAACTACAAAGAAGCAGTACGCTTATCATATTTAAAAGTGTTAAAGCGACTTACTGATACTGATTTAATTCGTTGGGAAATTGATAAAACAAACCTCGATTATGCGAATGAATTAGCAAATTCTGAATATGAATTACCATTTAACAAAGTTACAAAAGTGTTCGAATACCTTTGGTATGGAGATTTTGAGCTGAACTCAACTCAATTTAATGCTGAAATAAAAAAGTTTATTGAATTAAGTAATAAACTTAAAAATTGAATCGTTGAAAAAAAACACAAAATATTATATCGTATTAGGATTGCTTTTTGTAGTAGCTGTTCTTCTTCAATACAATACTCCAAAACCAATCAATTGGACAGAAAATTATTCCAACTCAAGTAAAATTCCTTTTGGAACTTATATTTTAAGTGATTTACTCTCTGATTTATTTCCAAATCAGGAAATTAAAGAAACTAAAATTCCCATTTATAACACCATTAACTACCAAACCAATACCAATTATATTATTATAAATAACTCTTTTGCTCCTGATGAATACGATACTGAAAAAATTTTTGATTATGTAAGCTCAGGAAATCAGTTATTTATTGCTGCCAGAATTTTTGAAGGTCCTTTTGCTGATTCATTAAAATTAGTTACCGATGGTGCTAATTATTTTTTCAATCTTGCTACTCATGAAGAAAAATATGTTGCTTATGTAAATTTTGAAAACCCTAAATTGAAGCAACCAAACGACTATATTTTAAGAAAAAATTTCTACCACTACTATTTTACAAGTTTTGATACTGCAAACGTACTTGTTTTAGGAAAATCCATCTCTCAAGAAAAAAAGATCGAAAACATCAATTTCATTAAAATAAACATGGGGAAAGGAAGTATTTTCATAAACACATTACCAAATGCATTTAGCAACTATTTTTTAACCGATACCTTAAATTATTCCTACCCTATTTATGCCCTAAGTAATTTGCCTAACCAACCAACATTTTGGGACGAATATTATAAAGCAGGAAAAAAAGATGCCTCCACTCCTCTTCGATTTATCTTGAATGAACCTGCCTTGAAATTTGCCTACTTTTTACTCATTTTTAGTTTGCTTTTTTACATAATTTTCAAAGCAAAACGAAAGCAACGTATTATCCCTGTAATTGAGCCTATCAGCAATTCTACTACCGATTTTATTGGTGTGGTTTCAAGTATGTATTACCAAGAAAAAAATCACCTGAACCTGGCTCATAAAAAAATAAATTACTTTTTAGAAATGGTTAGAAGTAATTATTTAATAGCAACCGAAAAACTTGATGAAACATTTATACAAAATTTAGCATTAAAATCGGGTGTTTCAATTGTAACAACAACAGTTTTAATCAAAAAGATTGATGCCATTAAACAATTAAACAGTAATTTTTCGGAAGCTGATTTAATACACTTAAACAAATTAATTAATACATTTAATCAACTAAAAACTAGATAATATGGAAGAACAAACGCCTCAACCTCATGAAGAAAATAGCATAAATCAATTTAATTCCAGAATTGATTTATCTGAGCTACAACATACAATTCATACTGTTAAACAAGAAATTAGTAAAACAATTGTTGGTCAGGAAGAAATGTTAGATTTATTGCTTATCTCACTTTTATCGGACGGACACGTATTGATTGAAGGAGTTCCGGGTGTTGCAAAAACACTTACAGCTAAATTACTGGCTCAAACTGTTTCGGTCAACTTTTCTAGGATTCAATTTACCCCAGATTTAATGCCTTCCGACATCATTGGCACTTCCATTTTTAACCAAAAAATTGCTGATTTTGAATTTAAAAAAGGGCCTTTGTTTTCCAATATTATTTTGATAGATGAAATTAACCGTTCGCCTGCAAAAACACAAGCAGCTTTGTTTGAAGTAATGGAAGAACACCAAATTACAAGCGATGGAACAACCTACATTATGCAAGAGCCTTTTTTAGTTTTGGCAACACAAAATCCGTTGGAACAAGAAGGAACCTACCGCTTGCCCGAAGCCCAGCTCGACCGATTTTTATTTAAGATTGAAGTAGGCTATCCCACCGAAGAACAAGAAGCAAAATTGTTGACCGATTTTCATTTTCGTAAAGATAAAATTGATGTTGCCGCAACCAATAAAATTCTCTCAGCAAAACAACTCCTTGCTTACAGAAAAAATGTGAACGAAGTGCATGTAGATCAAAGCATTATTGATTATATTGCTAAAATTGTAACCAGTACAAGAAATAATAATTCATTATATATTGGAGCCTCTCCACGAGCCTCTTTGGCTATTTTAAAAAGTTCTAAAGCAAATGCAGCTATCCATGGAAGAGATTTTATTACGCCCGATGATGTTAAATTTGTTGCTCCTCATGTGTTGAAACATCGAATTATTCTCACTCCTGAAAAAGAAATGGAAGGCATTTTGCCTCATGAAATCATTACAAAGTTAATAGAGACAATTGAAGTCCCTCGTTAGTAAATGTAACAATTTAATTTCTAATAACTAATGACTAATGAACCTCCTTAAATCACTTTATATAAATAATTTATTCTTCTATTTAATTATTGGAATTGTTGCTTTATCTGTTTTCGGATTTATTTTTTATATCCTATTTTTTATTGCTCAATTGCTATTTATTGGTTTGATTGTATTGCTAGTTATAGATATTTTTCTATTGTTTAAACATAAAAATGCTTTAGTAGCCCAACGAAACACCATGGACAAACTTTCTAATGGCGATGAAAATGAAATAACCATACTAGTAGAAAACATTTATCCCTTTCCTGTTCATTTAGAAATTATTGATGAACTCCCCTATCAGTTTCAAGTCAGGAACACTTCGTTTGAATTAACACTGAAAAGTGGAGCAAAAAAAATGATTACCTACCCACTTCGACCAACCGCTAGAGGCGAATATGAATTTGGTGCAATAAATTGCTTTGCTTCTTCAAAAATTGGACTTATTTCAAGAAAAATGCAATTTAGTGAACACGCAAAAGTGCCTGTTTATCCTTCATTTATTCAGATGCGACATTTTGAATTGTTGGCTTTCTCCAACCGATTAACACAAGCAGGAATTAAAAAAATTAGAAAAATTGGAAGAAATACTGAATTTGAAAAAATCAATGAATATGTTGCTGGTGATGATTTTAAAACCATAAATTGGAAAGCCACAGCAAGAAAAGATAAACTGATGGTGAACCAATATCAAGAAGAAAAATCACAAAATGTATATAGCATTATTGATATGGGAAGAGCTATGAAAATGCCTTTCAAAGGACTAACATTGATGGATTATGCGATTAATGCTTCATTGGTAATTTCCAATATCATCATAAAAAAATATGACAAAGCGGGCTTAATTACTTTCAACAATAAACTAAAAAGTGTGCTAAAAGCAGAACACAAATCTTCGCACATTCAAAAAATAATGGATTTGCTCTATAGCCAAAAAACAGGTTATGCTGAAAGTAATTTTGAGGAACTTTACACCACTATAAAATATAAACTTAACCAGCGAAGTTTGCTATTGCTTTATACCAACTTTGAAACCATTGATAGTTTGCAACGGCAAATGAAATACTTGAGAGGCATAGCAAAAAACCATTTGTTGGTAGTAATTTTTTTTGAAAACACAGAACTAACAACCCTTGCAACAAAAATAGCCAACACCACCGAAGAAATTTATTTTCAAACCATAGCTGAAAAATTTGCTTACGAGAAAAAAATAATTTTAAAACAGCTTCAAAACAATGGCATACAAGCTATTTATACTTCTCCAGAAGATCTTACAATAAACAGTATAAATAAATACTTAGAAATTAAAGCAAG
>Ga0100378_1001262_pt1 | contig 27025 bp, 23 predicted proteins | sample CryGeymeta201502_FD_81535 | JGI IMG/M metagenome (GOLD analysis project Ga0100378, IMG submission 81535) | Groundwater microbial communities from Crystal Geyser aquifers in Utah, USA - Crystal Geyser metaG 2015-02 | ecosystem: Environmental > Aquatic > Deep subsurface > Groundwater | place: USA... | reverse complement strand
CCCCAACCCCAACCCCAACCCCAACCCCAACCCCACCCCCATTTTTTTGTTTGCAAATAGTAAAATGTGTCAAGAATCAACTAAATGTACAAGCAAACTGTCGCCTTTTCGCAAGCAGATCTATCACAGCGTAGATGATGTTCCGATCCATCTTGAACATTCCAGACAGTATCTATTTCTGAAGGCATCCTTGTCTATTCGCCTAGCGAATTATACTTCCCTTGATCAGTATGTACTGAGTTGGACTGATTCCGAAACGACTGCACAGCATTTTCTCTTACCTATGGAACTCAAGCTCTTTTTCTTCCTCTTTGGTCTTCATTCTGAGTTGTTTTGATTGGCGAGCTCTAGTCTGCTGTCCAATGATATCAGCGTTACTCAAACTACTCTCTTGGATGCTGACTTCTTTATCTGATGACAAGTTTTGGATTTTTTGCTGATTTTGTTGCAATTCTTGTATTCTTTGGCGAATATTCTTTTCCATGAGGATTCCATCAACTAAAGTTTCATGGTCTTCCTGGCTGTTGTATCGAGCAAATACTTTCATCATATTGTGAATTTCCTTCTGATCTTTGGACATCTTTCGCTATAGTTGAGCTTGCTTCTGGATATCAACGATTTCTCTATCGATAAGGAAATCTTTCCTTTTGTTTCTTTCCCCAACTCGGCGGTTGTAGATATCAATAACTTGCATTTTCATTTCAAAGTCTTAAAGAGAATCGTCCTCCTGAAACTCCATTTCTGCCAGAAGCAGTTAAGCATCGTTGTCGTATTATACCTCAAATTATTTTCTCTTTGGGTTAAAGCCAACCAGTCTTGTTAGAGGATGTTTCTCACTGTCTTCATCTTCAGCATCTGACTTTTAAATGATATTGTCTTCTTGAATCAAAATGGCGTTTTCCTTCTCCTCAATGCTATTCTCCAATTCCATTTTTCCTCCTTTGGTCGACTACATTTAAATTGATGTCTCTTCTGCTGGCAAATAATCGCTGTGAGCAAGATAACAATGATAGTAGTGCTGCTAGATCTCTTCCTCACTCCGGCCAGTATCCATCAAGATGGCAATATCTGCCCAATTTCCAAAACCGAATCTACATCTTTGTCTGTGTACCTCTAGAGACCTTCCAAGAGCAGGAGCTCTTCTCGCGCCGACCAGCTGTGTATAAAAATGGAGTAGGCCAAACTGTCAATGAGGTGGTAAGATGAAGGAAAGGATTATAGTTTACAGAAACAAGGGAGACAGTAGTCAAGAGAGTTGGCTAATATTTTGGGGATTCTGGTGATTTATTTTTTGCATGAATCACACTGGATGATGTTTGATGGATTGAGCGCATTCTGAAATCAAGACATAGGTACGTAGAAGCACTCTTATTAGTTGTTTTACATGTTTGGGAGTGTAGTTGCTATCTAATTAACTGGTCTTGTTTAATGTGAGGGAGGACCAGAACTACTTATCATTTGACTTATGATTGGGAAGACTTAAATGCGGTAATATATGGCTTGAATACAATATCACTAATTGACCACCTCCTCCACTTTTTGCTCATCTTTTTACTCTGCTTCACATGGCTAATACTCCCCTTCCAGACTATTTATGACAATCTGGGATTCTCTACTTCTGGATAGTTCGTACAATTTTCTATCTTTTTATATCAGCTTGGTTTATGCCTCATACTTGTCATTAGCGAGCTGATAGACCTTTTCCTAGAGACTTAGTTTCTCTTTGTTCAGTGTGTCAATGTTTGCCTTGATAGTTTAGATCTAGTTTTCATAAAGATTCACAACTTATACCAGCTTTTATCTCCACTCCTTTGCTACCTTTTCGACTGATTTACGGGATTCATACTCAATATCGAATACCTTTGCCTTATAATTTCCATCAGAGCGCTCTTTCTTAAGCTTATCCATGCAGCTCAGTAATTAATTGTACCTCTCCTGAAGACAAGACTGTTTGAAATTACCCTGAGTGAGTTATTTGTTCTGTTGTTCGAGTTATTTAATCTTCAGAACAAGTCTGGTATTTTCATTGAGGAGACTGAGCTAGTTGTACTTTCCGTTCTATGATGAGTAAGAATCCTTGCTTTCGATCAAATACTCAGATACAATTTTTTTTTAGGTCAGTTATGTCACCAAGGATTTGCTCGCAGTACATCTTTCTGTCTCGAAACGCTATCTCCATCTTTACACTTCCTCATTCATATTACTGTTCAGCTCGTCCACTTGCCTCTGCTTGTCTTAAAGCCTCTCGATCTATTATCTTAGCTATTCCACATGTTGCTTCAGCTCTACATTTGATTCTTGCAAATTGTGAATATTGTTCATTGTATTTTTGTTATTGCCAGCCAATGATGACCTCAAAGATTCACAATCTCTCTCCAAAAGGTCGTTCTTTTCTCTTAAGGTGGCAATAACCTGCTCCGATTGAGAAGCAGCCGTCTTGAGCTGATAAAGCTCGGTCACCTTAAGAGAGAACTATTTTTCCTTGCGAGTTAGCTTATCCAGCAGCTATTTTATTTATGAGTGAGCGTGTCGAAGTTTTTACTTGTTATTCTTTTAGACTGTTTCTTTTTCTTGTATTTTTTGTTTTAGATTTTCATTTGTCGCTTGCAAGTAGTCCAAGGTTTATTGTTCCTTTATCCGGTTTCTTCCTATCTGAGTGTTGATTGAATGGGATTTCGCAAGGAGATCTTTTACCTTTTAGGATAAAAAATCCAAGATTTAGTCAATTTTACCAAGAGTACTGAAATGATTTAGTTGAACAACAGGTAAGCTCATTTCCTTAAGAAGAGCTCCAACTCTAGCTTTGAATTTGAATAGCATTTCTTCCTGCTTCAACCTCATCAAGCTTTAGTTATAAAGATTGTGTGTGTGATTACGTTGGTCATTTGACTCAGCTCTACGACTGGATACTCTTTTTGTTTCCTATATCAGAACATATTTACTCCTTTAACCGATTTTATGTCAAAATATCCCTTATCTTCTTAGGGAAACTGATACATAAAACGATGCTGAATGCGGCTGGGTTCATCAATAAGCATCGATGTCGTGGTGACTGATTTGCGAGAAAGACCTATCAATTATTGAGATGGTTTATGAATATTTTGTTCAGAATGTTATCTTCTGCCTACCTTTTTGAGACTTTCGATTTATAGGTAACTTTTGTTTATTTTATCGCTTTTTTCAGGACTGGATTCCATGAAATTCATTAATGCAATATGGCTTATATTATTGATAGTGTTAGTTTAGCGAGGAGTATGGTATGATTGTTGGGGAACAATTGCTAATAAAGATTGAAACGATTTTCGAATAGTATTAGGTTCGTTAATTTAAATTCGATTGCCTGATGCGAAGGTAAATGCAAAGACGCCTGAATAAAGTGTTTCCTGCAGATACTCCCCCTACCTCCGAGCCTGACAACAAACTCACCCACATCATCAACACCTTTCGATAAAATCACCTCAAACTCATCCACAAAATCGAAGAGTGTGATAAGATGAGATAGTACTATCACCACCGATCCACTAAAAAATTCAGTTAGCAGCTCACTTTTGATAAACACATCGAAAAACAGGACCATCATATCCAAAGGCATGAAAGTATTCTCCGTCGACCATACAGTAACCTGAAGACCACGAGAGATCAGATCCAAAGGGATCCTTCTCGCAAATAAAACCTGTGCATTGATAAGTTGCAGGGCAGTCGAGAAGACTGTGAAGAGGCTTTAATCTCTCATAATGAGGATTTTCGATTTGTCAGAGTTAAGGTGAACAAGCTTGTTCCGCTTTCGATGGATCGTCTCAAAGAAAGACTCAAACTACTATGATTATTCATACTTTCTCGCGTAAATTGGTAAAATGGATTAGATCACAAGAAGGAAGTAAAATCACAAATATTATCAGTTTCTCAACTTCACAAAGAGTTTCTTGAAGTCCTGAGTGCTTTCCAAGATGTTGAGAGTTCGTAGAAGAGGTGAATTGTAATCAGAGTCTTGGGGAGTGCGCTATCTCAGAAAGCGGTCATACTTGTCAAAGTTAGCCTGAGTTTTTTCCTATTCTGAGCTAAAATATCGAATATTTTTTTTAAGGCCTTCGACTGAGGTCTAGACTTTCTTCAAATACTGTTTGCTTTTTTCCAACATTTGTTTGCATTTGGGAAAGTTAGGCATGACCTTCGGGTCAATATCCTTAGAAATGCAGTGTCTACCAAAAGTGGCAATATCGACCTCTCCATCGATGATCGATAGAAGATGTTCTCGGAGATGGTTATTTACGGAATCATACTATCTGTAGAAGGTTTCCAATTCTTGCTCGTATTTCGTCATTTATTGGTCAATTTTTTGATTAATTTTTGCGGATAAAACATCCACCTGTTCTCTAAGCGAGTTAATCAGATTTTATGCCTGGCATTTTACTTTCTCTCTGATCATTGCCACTTATTCAACTTGATTTTTTAGTTAGTTTTATCTCCCCTTTAAACGATTCAGAGTTGATTCAACTTCGAGTAGTAGAGTCTAACGGGTGCCTTATTTAGCCTGCTGAGAGTTATCAAAGTGCCGAACATTGTGCTTTTTGTGTTATTCCAGACAACCATGACAGATGTTATACACAAGGCAATCTTGACAAAAATGTTATCCAATTTGAAGAGTATGCTTCTTGCAGTGACTTCCAGAAGGGGACCTTTAATTGGTATAAAAGTATTTATCAATAGCCCTCGGCTGAAGACTTATCTTGTTCGGGTTGTAGTTCTCTTTCTCCATCTAACGACAAGAATAATATTAGTATCATAGTAATATTTCTGATACAAGAAGAGGAACGTAAAATAGATAATCATAATATATTGTAGGTTATTCAGTCTTTGAGGAAAGGGTGGAGACACAGCTAGCCTATAGCTATTCTTTTTCTGGGATCTTTTTATAAAGCCTTGGCAATAAAGTCCGCAGCTTCTCGATTCCGAATGCGTTCAAGCTTTATTTCATCACTGACCTAGAATAAGCACATTGTTTACGATTTTATAAAGCTCAGAAGGTCTGGAGATTGTGAAGGGAATATCTTCAGTAAGCATCTAGTAGGTGATGACTCCTATTGCCCAAATGTCCACTGCCTAGCTGTAATCCTGCTGAGAAATAAGTTCAGGAGCTAGGTAAAGCGGTGTTCCACAAAGTGTCGATCTAAGTTGTTTCGTCGGATTATGAATTGCCCATCCGAAGTCACATAGTTTTATGGTCCCCTGTATAGCCTATGAGTTACATATGAGAGAAGAATATTTTAGGGCTTTATATCCCGATGCATCAGCTGATTCTAGTGTAAATAAGACACTGCACTACAAAGCTCATGAGCATAACTGGCAGCAACTCCAGACATCAACCCTTTTCGGAGTTTGAGACGAGGCTCATAGAGTGCTTCAAATAAATTTTGATGGCAAGCGTACTCACATACGAGATAAATATGCTCCTGATCACAGAAAAACCCATATAATTTGGCAATGTTAGGGTGTTAGCAAAAAAGATTGATCTTGATTTATCTTACAACGTTGTTTTCTTGCTCAAGCTCCTTTATCTGTTCCTTAGAAAGAACTTTCAGTGCGAATATCCATCCTGTTGTTTTCTCCATGGCTCTAAATACCTCGCTGTATGAGCCTTGCCCCATCCTACCTAGTAGAATAAAATCTTTAAGTTTCCATTGTTTCAAGGGCTCCCTCACTGGTAAAACATTAGAACTGTCTCTACTGAGAACCCTGTTTCTGACCATTGGAGAGTTGCTTCTGAATAGAAGGGACTTGGTTGTTGGGGATTTGCTTGGAACAAGATTGCCAGAAACATTTTAGCTAGTGGCGTTTCGAACATTGACCTTTCGCTTAGGCTGCTGTCGTTTGAATGCAAATTGAACCTCCTCTCCAAAAGTTGAGTCCAGCTATTTTGCCTCGAGCTTGAAACAGTGTCGATCTTGAAAGGAGTTCAAACTGAAATCAAGAGTTCCCTCCTGAGGATAGAGAGAAGGCTGATGAAAATCAGAAAAACATGTAGAGGTCTTCATGCGTTTGTTGCTTTTTTTAGTGGCAAAGAATTATTCTTTGGAAAGAGCTTTATATTATAGTGGAGGGCTGTGAAATCGTATATTTTGGGGCTTTGAGGGTCCGTCCATTTTTTACTTTATTATATAACGAATGCGTTTAGAAGGCTCTTCCTTATTTTTTCTAAATCACGCACGGCCAAGTCTGATGTTATTTATATGATTTTTCAGGCAAAGGTGGATATGGTGTGGTTTATTATTATTAAATGAGGCTGATAACTCGAAATCGACAGAGCTTGCATGTGTGGAGCGTAGGCGACTACATCAAACAAGCTCAATCCAACATTATTAAGCAGGATTCTCACAGGGTGCTCGCTCTTCAAAATATATTCCAGAAACTATACATCCGCCAGCAGGAAAACATCTCCCAAGATCGTCGCTTGAGCAAACGTCTCAACAACATAGCTTTAGCTGGTGCTACTCCTGCACGTGCAATTGCAGAGTATTTTAACAGTCACCAAAAGAAGTTTTCCCCAGAGGCTCTCGTCACAACGCTCAAACACATTTCAAGGGCTTGCCGTATATCCAGGGACGACAATGGAGGATCTCTCGATTCCTTTGGATATCAACTCTATTTATCTTCAGAATTCAGCAATCTGAGCGAGGAGTTGAAGTTTGCTCTGAAGAACAACAAGCTAAATTTCAGGCAGGTAGTCAGTACAATGGAAGCTTGCATTGAGATGGAGTATATCGACCATGAAATATTTCAGCTCTTTCTCAACTACGTACATATGTGGTAATTCAGACTGAAAGATAAATAGTTGGAGGCGATTACTTCGAGCCCCTTCCGGGAAGGGAGTTTCAGATCGAAAAGAAGAATTACTATAACTCTGATGAGCTTGCACTTGTAGAATCAATTAGAGGAAGTAACGAAATAGAGATGGCTTTGGGTTTCGTCAAACATATCCATCAGGAATGGATCCAGCATCAAACAGAGGTCAAGAATGTCGAAATTCCTGAATTATAAAATCTGGTGGACTCTCTGGCACAGACTAGTCGCAATTTCCGCAGTATAGTCGAAGGTGTTCTGAGTGTCCGAAGACAATATGCTAAAATGGTGTAGCTATCAAAGAGTGAGGTGGTGCTGAGAGATCCAAATATCAATCTTGATCTTCTCCTCCTCTAGGAAAAACTTCTGGGTCTCCACCTTCTAAACATTCACGATATAAAAAATCCACAAGAAATTCATTCTACCAACTACGAAATCAAAAGAGTTGAATAAATATTGAGATCTTATTTAGAGGTTGATAGTCTGGATCCTGTCTTTGCCCTTATTGATAAAGGAGGTTTGGAAGTAGAGCCATATCTTCCTTCAGGTCAGCCTGATGTCAAAAAAATATCAACTCTCCTGGTTCACCTTGCCAAAATAGCCTCTTTTGATCGGTTTGTTTATCACAGTTTGGAAGGAAGAAGTATGGTCAATTTGAAGTGGGAAAAGACTCTAACCGAGCAAGTTTCCGGCACCTACATCCCTAGTTACCCTCTCAAATAATAGCTTAATGTAGCTCGCATTTTCAGAAGAACCTACCATGAGGCCATGAATTTATTCAACAAACATTCAGAGACCCTTCAAAGAATATTTAGATTCGCAGAGCCTGAATCAAGAGTTGTGCTAATGGAAGCATACTGCAGAATGGGTCTTCATGTACAAGCAATTGTTGAAGGATCCAGCCTTGAGAATAATTCTCTTCCCTTCCAAGTCAGTGATCTAAGAAAACAAAGTTTTTGCTCCCTTCTTCACCTGTTTAATGATGTCGGCCTGTTTATTAACGCTCCTGAATTACATTCGGCTATATTCTCTCGCCTTCAAAAAGATTTGTACTTAGAAGAAAATAACCGGCTGAGGAATACACTTGAACAAACTATTGACGCCCTAAACTACCTTTTGCAAAACCACCGAAATAATTCAGAATATGATCCAGTTTATTAGGGATATATCCAAATTTTGGAACACAAAGCCACCTATCCTGCTCAACAAGATGGACAAGAGTTAGTTATCGAGGCCATCAAAATTTTAGCTCTTGAAAAACCATAGAAATTTGGCAGTCATCCTGCCTACTTGAAGTATGTCTCAGATGTTGCAAAAGATACTCTCAAAAGAAATCCCTTCCATGCTATTCTTCGAGAAACTTGTTATCAGTGGTGCGATAAAGAAAATCTTCTTCGAAAGCCTCAGCCTTACCTTCCTCTTGGAGTTAGCGGAGGAGTTCCATCAGTGCTCATTTTTGGCAACTCTGAAGACACTTCATTTGATGGATAAATTAGAACTGGAAACTTCAACAGCTATATCCTTCGCTTAGAAGCCAAAGGATCAATGAATGTTCATGAATTCTCAATCAACTCTTTCTTGGAATTTCGAAACAAAGGCGAGCAACTTTTCAGACTGAAGCCCAAAGAAACTCTTCAAGAGAGGTTTGAATAAATTTTCGAGAAAAAAGAAGATCAAAGAGATCAAATATTTGTTTAGCATGAAAAAGCAATCAATTAAATATTGGAAGCCTATCCTGACTGTCTGATATCTCGAAAACTTCGTCTCAAGCTAGCAATTATTCATCAACTCCGAAATAACAGTTTTTCGCTTGAGAGTGTAGAGCAAGAACAAACTAATAATGTATTGTACTTCTTGGAGCTCCTTGAACTCTATAAACTTCTTCTTTTGCTCAGAGAAGATCAAATTTTAAGTAAAATTCCAAGCAAAACTACCAAAGCTGCTACCCTGAATACTCGCCTCCACGAAAAAAAGGCAGCTGACTTTCAAGAGTAACTTATTGATGTGTAAGTCGAAAGAATTGCTGACCTTCTAAAATAGACAAAATCTAACTTCCAAGACACAATTCAAAGCATAGCAGACATAATCAAAGAGCAAACACCCTCAATCAACCCAACTGCTGATCTTCTTCAAGGCCAAAGACAAACCTTGGAAGAGTTGAATTAAGGGTCTCCGAGAAATCCTGGATAAATAGCTAGCACGTTCGTCAATCAGGCCTATTTTAATGACAAAACATTTTGTTAGTACGAGGATTGGAAAGAAAGAATAGCAAGCACTTTTAACATGGCATAATTCGACTTGGCTAAAGCAAGCAATATTACAAGAATATTGGCCAATAAATTTTGCAAAGGGCTCACCAACAAAATCACTTATTTGCCTCAGATAAAACACTCTCAGAGAGTGAAACGGCTTGACTTAAACTTCCGGCTTATTTCAACCAAAAATTAAACCTCTGAACATTCAGTCTCTCCTCTTAGGAGTTAAGAGTTCAAGGAGCTCACCTATATAATTAACCTTCAGTCTTTTAAGCATTAGCTCAAAACAACTCTTTCTCAAGAGGAACTACTGGAGCACATATTGAACTTCAAGTTTGTCCTAAACCTGTCAAGCAACTAAGGGTCAAAGCAAGGACTATCTTTGAAAAGGGATGCTCAGAAATACTTCGACTACCTTGAAAAAATTCACGAGCAAGCTTATTTAGATTCTCCATATGCAAGATATGTCCTTCAGCATTTATCCAAAACAGATCGTATCAGAGTCCTTTTAGATGAACGCAAAAACCTTAGGATCAAGCAGAGAAGGCTATATCAATAGGGCAGCATCTCAGCTGAAGACTTCTACAAAAACATTGATGACTTATAAAACCAGATTGTGGCAGCTGCTTAATAGCTGAAAGGAAAAATGCTTGACCATATGGAGGACTAAATGATTGAAGGATAATTCAAAATGGTTGACCTTCGTAAGGAAGATCTTCAAGCTTTTGAGGGTCTTATTCTTAAAAACTTTAACTATAGTCGACAGTTCGATATTGACTTTATTCATGCCAACGGAGACTATGAGACTGCTCTAGATCTCAAGAGGGGAAGAGCTCAGAGGAATTATATTAAAATGTATCTACTGTATAAACTAGCTGAAGGCAAGGAACTTAACGCAAAGTAAACTGAGTTAGTTAGAGAATGGATTCAAGAAGCTGTCAAAGATACGACAGAGTTCACTGTCTATCCTCACTTTTCGTCTTTGCTCATCTCAGACTTGGGATGGGAAGATATTCAGTCACTGAAACTGAAATCATCAAGTCTCAATAGTAACCGTGACATGCTTGTTGTTGATCTTCTGATGGAACTCAATCTCTTCCTTGATGATTCCCTCATTGAAGGATTTGAGAGGCAGGTCAAAGCAAAGTATCTAACTGATAAGTATAATTTGCCCTCCCACCTCTTCCAGAAGTCTGGTTTGAGAGGCTTGGATAATCTCGAAAACAGAGTTGAGGAGGCAATCATTGATGAGGCTTCCCGTCTGACAGAAAATGAGCTTGATACTCTTGAATAAATATTCAAAACATTCAAAGTTGAAGGGTTCAAGGAGAGGCATAGATACCAGAGGCTTTGTGGACAATTTAGATAAAAGGTAGAGCATATGAACACCCAAAGCATCCGTAATGAACTGATTGAAGAGTACGTGAGACTTCTTGAGGACGAATTTGTCAACGAGTATGACCCTGCTTTGATAGCTGAAATTAAGGAAAAATAAGTGGACATTTTATGGAGGGAAATATTCCATGATCCATCATAACACTGCAACAAGGATCATCTCAAATAAATAGCCAACAAAATCATTATCAGAATGGAGCTCATGAAGGAAAATTCTCCTCCTTTCTTCGGCAGACTATTATTGAATCTGCTTATGCATCCTAAACTAGATCCTCTCACCAAATAAGTAAATATGCCATTATCTAGACCCTTATAGCTGCACTCGAATATAATCGACTTGAGCTCAACATTGACTCCAGTGATCTTGAACAGCTCGCTATGATGAAAGGTAGAGATGCAGGATAGCCTACGATTGCCAAGGAAACATTAAGGTAGGCAAGCAGAGCCCGACTAGGAGAGTATCTTTACTCGAGGGCCAGTTCGATAGTGTGATGATGTGATAATACTAATTGATCAATGGGTGATCGACAGCTGCGGGGTAGTAAATACATTTGTTTTTCATAAAAGGGCATTGATAATTTGGCATCATTCAAGATGATCAAGCTAGTATATTGATGATATATGCGAATTCGAATGTCAAATGTGCAGGCCAATCACTGTTCCCAGTAGACCTTGTGGGTCATGATGTTGTAAAAGTCATCACCGGTGACGAAACCATCGTCATCGAGATCAGCCTTGTTGAACATGTGGTTCCATTCGTCCTCGGTGAGATTCTCGCCCAATTCCTGTCCAATTTTCTTGAGTTCGTGAACGGTGATCTTGCCCTACATCATATAAGCAGTACGGATCTGTTGACGTCGAATGAACCCCAAACTTTGTCGATCTCGGCACGGCTGTCCTTCTCGCCCAACTTGGCGGTGGCGAGTCTCAAAAACTCAGCGAAGTCAATACCTCCTGACTGATCGTCGTCGAGTTCAGCGAGGATCTGATAAACGAATTTATTGCTGCCCTCAAAGCCCAACTGTTCGAAAGCGAGCTTGAGTTCCTGAGGATCAACGACTCCACTGAGGTCACTGTCGAAGATGTCGAAGGCAACCTTGATATCTCTAACTTCTTCAACGGGGCAGGTCAGTGAGGCGTAGTCTTCAGCACGGAAGGCCTTTTTCTCAGGAGCCTTGGGCTGACTCTTAGCAGCAGGAGCACCTTGTTTAGCTCTCATTGGATCGAAAATATCTTATTAATTAAATAAAAATTAAGTCCAACTAATAGGTCTGGCACTTCATATCTAATCTTTTACTTTCGAGATCTATCGATTTTCAAAGAGCTTCTTTAAAAAGTGGGGAGTTGTCAGGAGAAGAGGCCCAAAATGTTGGCAGAGGAGAAAGATAGTGACAGGAAGTAAGTGAAAGAGAGAAGTCTGGGAAATATATTAGTCCGGTCCTATGGTGTAATGGTTAGCACCTTGGACTCTGAATCCAATAATCCGAGTTCAAATCTCGGTAGGACCTTTTTTTAAGATTATCAAGATCATTTCTTCCGCTTTATAAACTTTTCTAAGATGTTGGAAGGGGCCTTCACCGGCTGGGAGTTATAGTAATCCATAAAAGTGTTGGATTTTACTTTTACTCGGCTCTCCTTCGGGTTTGACATCTCTATCGACTCTGTGAGAACCGCATTATCTTTCATCCGAGGGAGTACTTCTTTCTTTAGCTCTGGTACTTGAACCGCTCGAATCGCTTCTATATCCTTTTCGCTTCTAGATATTGTCATTACTTCCATGGGCATTGTTTGAACTTCTCTTGAGACGGTTTTAGGAGGTGGAGGATGCATCTCCCGATTTTGCTTTGGATTCTACTCTGTTTTGAAATCAAGGACCAGAAAGTGTTCAGTTGGCTCTCTGAGAGATATGAGTCCAATATTTTGATAGTGACTCGACTTATGGCCTTATACCTCCTCTCCATCTTCGTAGGCCATGAATGGTAAACTGTCATAGCTCTGATTTGAAGTAGAGGTACATCGTGGTCGTCATTATCTTATTTTTAGCTGTTGACCTATGAAAATTTGGATTCATTGAGTTCCCAAAGGATCATATTTTGGGCGTCGGAACTTTCATTGCTTTATGCTTCCTGCTGAGCCCTGCGAGCAAGTGATTTTTCACGCAAGATGACCAGTTTGATATGCTTTTTTTTGCGTGTTTAGAGGAGAGAGAAGGTGGATATAAGGATTAGGGATGGGGAGGGCGGTGTCATGTTGAGCTCGTAATAGTCTTCGCTTCAGTCAGAAAAGTTGTACTAATAAGTTTCTGGATGCGGCTGTTGGTTTATTTGGTGGAGTAGTATCTCTTGAAGTACTCGGTCTCGTCATCAAAAATCTCCAGATCTCGGTACTGAATGACATAGTCCACATTTTGAGAGCGAATAATGTTGTTAATTGATTTTGACTGGAAAAAATTGAAGGCCTCACTGTACCTGTTGTACTGTTCCTGTTTGATCCCGAGCAATATTGAACTATACATTCCTAACTATTATAACAACAAATAACAGCCTAACCATCACCTATCCACAGGAGAAGTATTTTCTCACAGCTTTCTATATCTTTACCCTGCCAGAATTCAATATCAAGGCTTTATGTATTAAATCTGGCATGCGTTAGAATTAATCAATAAATAAAAAAGATGTTTACATTGCCAGCTGGTGTGTGGTCCAAATAATTTGGAGGTGTCTCCGGCAAAAAATTTTGTGAAATGCCTGGTGATATTACACACCTACGAATCAGATCCGGAGCAGTCGTTGATGGAATCCAGCTTGTTAGTCAAACATTCCAAGGGGGATTTCACGGAGGAGAAGGAGGTAAGGAACACTTGTGGGATTGCAGACATGGAGTCAGCCAGATTTTAGTGAGTTATGGAGGCTTCAAAGGAGCAGTGGTCATCACTGGCCTTCAGTTCTGTGATGGAGCAGGCAAGTGGTCATAGAAGTTCGGAAAATTCACAGGTCAAACAGAAGAAGTTGTGTTTCCCCAGCCGAGGCTGATCGGAGGTATCATGGGAAATGCTGGGAAGTTTTTAGATAGAATCGCCTTTTTGATAAGATGACATTGTTATTTATACTTGATCATAAGTAGTTACTGCGACCACATAAATATCTAAAAAGCACAGTGAAATCATTGATGTTGAGCAATTAGCTGAATAGCTTTGACTGTTTCGTGGAGAAGCTAGTGGTTAACATCAGCATCTAATTGATAGCTTTTGCCTTGCATTGGATATCTGATGCGGTATTGAATGGTCAACAATCTAAACAAAAATAGCAAACTGTTGTTGAGATTTTTCTTACCATTGTCCTTCTGGTTTTTTGTAAATTGAATTGTTGATAAAATCCACTGGTTTATGCTGCTTCTGCCAGGGCGAGCTCCCACTCTCATTGGAATAGCCTCTTACATATTGGTGTACATAGGGCTGTCTTTTGATGACCGGCTTGCCACTAGCTCCTTTAGACTGTTTCGTGCTTCATTGTATGATTTGATGTAAGGAAGCAATCTTTCCATTTACAAACACTTCCAATTTTCAATAAAGATAACAAGACTGTTCGTCCTTTGTCGCTCACCATCCTTTACGCTTTTGAAGAAAATTTCGAAGACCTATTTGTTTATGCCCTCCCTTAATGAGACAACAGATATCACAACTCCTTACCATTTGGATTAAGAAAAAATATCTTTTTCTCCTTTCTGAGGGCTCATTCTCAGCTATCCTTCCAGCTACCCATTGCGGGAGCTGAGGTTGTTAACTTGGGTCTTCAATTTATCCAGTTCTTGTCGAAGCTCTTAGTTGATGGTTTTCTGCTCTCTCAGCTCTTGGTCTTTGAATTGACTTCTTTGATACTCATGATCTTTGATATGGCTGCGTGGAGCATTATAGTCCTAATTTTCCTTATTTTTGAAATTCGACTCAAGATGATGAATTTGACTGAGTTTGTCTATCTGATCATTGTTCTTTTCTCTGGTGAGCTGGAGAGTTTTATTGATATCTGCCAGTTTCCTATTTTAGTCTTCATAAAGCCTCAACCTCCCAACAAGCTGCCCAATTTATTGATCCTTGGCTTCGACTAAACTTCGATAGGTTCTTTCCATGCTTTCCATTCGAAGGGCCATTTCCTTCATGTCAATTTAGTGCTGATGCCTTTCTTTTTCGATGACAAACGTTCTGAATAATGAGTAGTTTACAAACTGTTGAGTTATTAATCGAGGCGAGCCTTTTGTTCTAAGAGGCAGGAAGAGGTGTTTTTGAGTCGAAGCAGCTAGTTTGTTTGATCTTGGTATTTTCCTAAGAGAATGTCTTTGTCATGGGCATTGCGAACTAGATCTTCTTCGCTTCTTTGCTGCAGCATCTGCATCGAACTTGCATAATCTCTCAGCTTGGTCTGCGTTATATTATCTGTACATTCAGCTCAAAGTTGCGGTTTCTCATTGCCTCATGATACTCCCTATTGACTTAGTTGAAACTGTTCATTTTTCGGGTGGCATCCTCTTGCCGCACATATGCGTTTTCCAAATTGAGCAGCTATTTTTGATATGCTCTCACTTTTGCTTTCAATTCCTCCATTTATCCTCCAGAGATGGACCGGCCACGATGCGCTTCAGACTGAAGGGGGTGACTCATATAGGTGGCGTTAGGGTGGAGAGGAGTGGGCTGAGAGCGAATGTCAATATCTTTTCGGCAAGAGTCAAGGTAGGGATCTTTGATGAGCATTCAAATTTCTAATTAACGATACAGCTTATTAAAATCACGAATCTGATTTGAAGACCTATCGAATATCTCGTGTGGCTTCGTGTAAAATTTATTCCATCAAGAGCTAAGCAACTTTGTGCTCAACTTCAGTTTCCTGGAGCTCAAAATTGGTCATCAACGGTTCTTCTGCGGCCATCTAAATAATAAGAATTATACCATCTTTTCGAGGAGAAAAGCCATTCTTGTTTCTCTGATATGATTGACGTAGGGCTCATCGATCTCAGTATTTTCAAGCTCGACTGTGTCTGGCAGGAACCCACACAAGCAACTTCCCCATTGAATTATTCTAGCAATTGCTACTCCAAATGTTAAATCGTAAGCCTCAATATTATCCTCTTCGGGTTTCTTCATTTGTTTGAGATTTTTGAGATGTTTGGCCTCATCTTTCCAGGGAAGAGCTTTCCCAAACTGGCTTCCTGGTCGCTCCGCATCGAGAGATTCGTTAAGCACATCAAAGATCATTCTGAGGAAAATGATCTCCTGTTATTTCTCAAAGGTGTATCTTTCTCCTGTGCGAAACATATTGGAGTTGTACTTCAGGGTATCGTACTGTGCGTTGAAGTCATTCCAGACATCTTCTGGAATAGCTGGCTACTTAGTTCTTCGAGTGTAAAGATAAGTTGTCAGGTCCTCTTTTTTGAGATCAGCTAAAAGCTAGGGAAGGTTAAACTAAAGAGGAAGACTGATGGAATCTTTGAAGTTGGATTTGAATAATTAATGGTCCCTCACAAATTAGCAAAGAGCTATGCAGTATTCCTTGATAAAATAGAGATTAGTTGTAAATCCCTTGCGATCTCCTTGAGAACTGACTCCACTAATGTTTCTGTCGATACCTGACCCTCCAAACTCTTTCGAACCCATTTCTTCACACTCAATATGGAATACATTTTGGTTTGGATCAGCCTCTGACTCTAAATTTTTGTGTTCTTCTATTTGAACAAGCTTCATGAAGGCTCCTTAAGATTGTTCCTCAGATTTATCACCATGATAGTGAATGATTTATTCCTACTTGATATCACCGTCTTAAAGTTATATTGATTCCTCAGTTCCTCCGCACTCATCGTCTAAGTCGATTTTAGCCTCTGCCTTTCTGCGAACACGAGTGCTCATTTCGGCCAAATCAACAAACTCATTATCTTAGACATCTTAATCCTTGACGAAAGCAGGCTTTTCTTACTCCTTAGCGATACATACGCGCTCCCAACCTTACTCCTTTTCCCAGCTTTCAGCCTCTTTCTTTGAACCTTCAGTTTTTTGAAATTATTATTCTGGTTCTTAGATGATAGTCGGAGGAATTTGCACAAGTTATCTTGCCTGGTCCCACTGCTCATTTCGAATAAGTTAATCAATGCCTTGAATTTCTTGTCGATCTTTTTGAATCTGAGACAGCATAGCAGACATTTGCTGAGCTTGCTGGCGAATGTTCTCTAATGCCAGGTGCTAATCTTCAAATTTTTTATTTAGGGCCTTTAGCTGATTTTCGTATGATCGAGGAGATACAAGTTGTTTTTCAAACATCCTTTTCACGAGCTAACTCATTTTATCCCTTTTATTCGACATGAACTGCTCCTTCATCGTTATAAAGCCCAGTAATTGTCCTTCATCAAATTTAGGAGATCTGATTCCTTGGGGATAAACGTCTTCCTTCATACTTAAGCCTCCACTACTACTGCTTAGGCCACTCTCATTGTTGATGAAAAGGGCCTTTCTAACAAAAGATGGACCCTTTTAATCTTAATTTTATTCCTTCTTCTATTTTATTTTTTAATCGATAAGGTGATTTGCTCCATCTGATTTGGATAACTATTTTTATATACGATGGCCTTACCGTTATTGAGGATTGAGACCTACCTTTTAAAATATTTTTGTCGATTAATTCCTGAACTGCTTTAGCAATTAAATTTGTTTCTTTCTTTCTATTTATTCATATCTGTGAGGCTCAAGCTCATCGGCAAAAACAAATTCGTTGAATCGTTTATGAGTGAGAGGATTTGATCTGTCTAGATTTAAGTCTTGGTTGAGATATTCTTGCTTGTCGTCTTTCTCACCTTCAGAGTGCTAACTATCTTCAAAAATTATTTTTTCTTTCTTTTCAGCTGATTACAATTTGTTGGCTTGAAGCTCTTCATCTTCAGACTGTTCACCTTAAGAGTCTATTTTGAATTATCTTAGCTTCTAGTTTATCAGATCTAACTATTTCCTGAGCTTTTGCTTGCTACCGACACTAGTAAGAACCTTTTCCAGGCTACTCATCACTGAAAGAAAGTCATTGTCAATATTCTCTTCATTACTGTCAGGAAGCCGATTTGAACGTTAGCCTTATAAAATTAGCTGGTCCTCATATTTCTTCTTCAGCTCATCGATGAATTTTTCCTTCCTTGGTTTTTTCTCTCTTGCAGAAACAGGCTTAGATCCTTTTCTTTTGCTTGAAGGTTTAATCTGTTGAGAATGATTCTTGTGATCCTCTCCTTTGTCAAGCTTAAGGCCCAATTTTTCCTTCTTGGATGGAACTTATTTGCTAGCAATGGGAATATACTATCTGCGAGCAGTATTGGGACGGCTTTCTTTCTTCAGTTATTTGCTGTGCTCTATGATCGCTCGAGATGATTTTTTCCGTTTTGTCTTCGTCTTCATTGATTCATCGGTGGGGTTATGGCTTGATAATTTTTTAGGCTCTCTTCTGGCTGTATCTTGACCAGTTCTATATGTGTCTGGATTGGTTGTTTTGATGATGGTGGACTTGCTTCTTTTTCCGAGCCCTCCTTTGTTACTGTGGGGCTTGAGTCTCTTTTGAGACATATTTGTAAGGGGCTCTTCTTCTTTTTAAGATTCATATGATATGGCTTAATCTTTTTTACGAGCACTAGCTGCGTTTCTTTGGCGATCAGCAGAAGTTGATCTTTTAGGCCTTTTCTTCAATTATACAAGAGTGTTTGTTCTTTTCTTGGGAGGAAGAGGGTGATTTTTATGAATTATAGGCTTTGCCTCAGAATCTAACTATATGATTAGGTACAATTATCTGGCTCTTGAGGGTGGGGATTGTGAAGACGAGTTTTAGCTGTTTGGAGAACAGGCTGGGACTCTTGATTGACCTTTTTGCCGTTGAGGGTGATATGGTTATTGAAGTAGTTGTTTATCTGAATGCCTCGCATACAATTAATAATTTTTATGTGAGCAGCTCTATTTCACTATATTATCAAAGCTTAAAAACACCATCAGTTGCACATATAAATAGTAAGAATCAAAATTAGAAACGCTTCTGGGTTCCACCGGTTTCTCACAATTTGATGCCGCAGTTAATATAGTTGAGTCCGATCGAGTTATTTTTTCTTACAGTAGTTTTGATTTTGTCCAAGGCTTCTTCAACCTACAGCTTTTTGATTGCAAGCATTGCAAGGAGTGGAATTATTTCAGCTAATCTTGCATCATTTTTATTGCCTCTCCACCCTTCAATTAGTAGCAAATTTCTGTTGCTTAAATCTTAAACTGAATCAATAATGAGGACACTCTTTGAATTTCTTCCCAATTTGTTTACATCAATTTTGTTTGTCTGAAGATCCAAGTGATAACGAAAGAGCCTGTGAGAAGTGACACTGTGACTATCGATTTGATTAATAATTTTGTTTCCTTCAACCGGCATCCAGTTTCCAAAACTAACAATTTCATAGTACTTGGAGACTTATTGTAGAAAGTATGCTGAATATGGTCTAAATCTCATAGCTTCTTTTTCTTTCAGTTTAGATTTACCTGTTCTTAAATGCTATTTAAGAAAGACTGTTTGAAAATTTATAAGAATAGTATAAGGACGACTTGGGAGTTCAGTGATAAATGGATCAGGAGAAACTGCCAAATATGGTAAAGTACCCTGCTTTCCTATAGCGTGCAAGTAAAAAGAGAAAAGGGATAGAAGTCCATAGAGAAGAGCTTTTGTCCCACTGTCCTTATATTTGTGAATAACTCCGGTCAGCTCATTTTTGAATAATTAATCGCAATCTGTTATTTTGAGGGAGATATTCCAGATTAATTCATTGTTTGTTGTTAATTGATCGAAATTTTATCCAAGAAGGTGCTACTTGCCTTAGACTGTAATTGTCCTCTCAACCAATGAGCTTTGAGAAGTAAGAAGATAAAGACTGAGCAAGTTGTTTTAAAAGGCAATGTTGATTAAGCTGATGCAGTATTTTCTATCTTTTTGTAGACGCTCCGTTGCCAAAGCGAAAGCTATGACTAAAACTGCCATCTTTTATCTTGCAATCACAGTCTTTAACAGCTCTTTATGGTTTTCTAGAAGTTTTACCTCGGAAAAATCATCAAAATTGTGTTTACTGACCATGCTAAAATAGGATGTGATTCTGCTTGCCAATAAATATTCACTTACAGTCAGTGCATTTATAATTGATTTGAAAGAAGGATGAATATTTTGGTAGGCTTCAATATCAAAGAGCCCGTGAACATTGTTAGTTAATCGTCTTTAGCTCTTGTCGAAACTAGATAAACTTGAGATTGAAAGATTTCTGCCTCTTTTATCACTCTTATTTAAGATGAATGGCACGTCAATATCTTTTCCAAGAAGGTTCTTGTTCGATCTAATAACTCGGTTTATTAAATCCCCATTGTAAAAAGATCCTTCATCGATTTGGAGAACCTTCTTCTTTTCTTTGTTATCTTATGGCTATTCAACATTCTAAGGAACAGGGCATTCAAGGGTGAGCGTTCTCTGCTCTGTTGTGCTTGATCGAATTTTTGAAACTTGAACTATAAAGCCTTGTGGCTTGTGTTTCATCAGGTGATGTTCTCTCATCAATAAAACTATTGGAGTCACATATAATACAGCCTGACTTCTTATAATTTTCAAATATCAAAGCTAAAATGAACAGGGTGGTTCTTACGATACTGGAGAAAGGAACCAATATAAACTCTAAACATCTTCAACAGCTGTCATAGCCTTCACCATTCGAGATAGGCTATGCAAGTTAGCAATTTCCTGTCTTTCCACTGACAATATGTATGTATCTGGAGAACCCTCCCTTCAACAAGCTATCCATATGCTTTCAGAAGGAGTATGCTCCAACAAAGGCTATACTTTATGCCAGTTAGGATGGAGCAAAGTACTACAAATTGTTGGAGCTTGTCGATATAAAAGATCGATAAGATTATGTGAAGATCTTTGAGCAAAAAGTGGAGTGTAGCTATTTACGTCTGGTCATTCACTAACCTCCCAAAAGCAAGACGAACCTTTGTAAGCAAATCAGAATTCGTGGGCTAGAATTATCTTTTGTCAGTTTTTTGCAAACTCGATATGTTTGCTCGCTAGGAATGAGACTGACCTATCACCCCATTCTCTTTAGGATGCTTGAAGTCCTCTAATACAAGGCCATTCTTCTGAGAAACAATCAAGACTCGTTGTATTAAAAGTACGAAGGAAGGATGGGGGAAATATTGAGACTGATTTCGGAGGGAAAAGTTGATAAATTACATCCACCCAAATAATTCCAAGAGAAATGGTCTGTGGAAATTGCTATGATTGAAAAATAACCTTTGAATACCAAGGACAATGTTGAATATCCAGACCCCAAAAAACTTAAGAAAGACATCCATTTGCTTCAGAAGGAAATTCGAGGAGCAGAAGTCAACAATTTCGGATAAATTAAGGCACATGTATCTCAATACTTCTAAAAATACCGAAACAATATCATCAAGGACAGCTTCCTTCGGTATTTGAGTTCTACACTGACAGAGGATCACCAAACAGCTCTGGTCACTTTTTGGGGAGAGGTCAAGCAGCTCTAAACTATCACTCCCGATATCGAAGAAGCTGTTCTTATGTTCTTTAACTTCTTCCTTGAACATTTTGAAACACCTTTGAAAATGAATGCAGTCAAAACTCTCCTGCTATTTTCTAAAATATCTTCGGCTGGATAGGCTCCTCCTGGGTTAGAAACCATATACCTAAGATTGTTGGCCAATTCATTCCAGAATTTACACCAGGGGGAGGACGAAGATTTACGTGCTCTATCTCTAAGATACTGTTATGTCCTGTTTGATAAAGTGAGTAATCACGCATTTCTATAAAATTTGCTTGAAGGAGCCCAAAATTATTCACTCGAAGGGCAACTCCTTATCCTCTAAATCCTTGAAAAGACGACATTTCGTCGAGTAATGATCGAGGATCGACGGCAAGTTGTAATTTTTATTAGGTAACTGCTTCTCACCAATAATTTGTCTTTGAACGAGAAGAATCGAGCTTACAATATAGCTGCTTATCTGTCCTCTATATATGGAAAGGAAATGATCCTTAAAGATTTTGAAAAACTAAACGCCATGCTTCTGATGACGATGGAAAAAAATATTGACGGAAAAATAGCCAAAATTAAGCAGCACCATTAGCATAAATAGGATGCTACGGAGAGTTGCGAGTATTGTGGAAAAATGGATAGAACATTTAGTGATCAGCACCTATACGATCTCCATTTGGCTAAGGAATGCAGGTCCCTCACTAATTGGCTCCAGTGCCATCAAATTATATAAATTCCAGAACTGTTCAAACATTTCATCGAGCAGTGTGAAAGGAAACATGAATTTAAGCACTGTTAGGATTGTTTCGAAGTAATTCGGATCAAAGAAGAGGAAAAGCATATGAAGTAGTGCTCTAAAAAATTACAGAGCAAGTGCCCTCTTTGCTTTCAAAAAGTGGAGGGAAAGTTAAAACTTAAGGAGCACATCTTGGCAGAAGGATGTCCTAATAATCCTCGTTGATTTTCAAGATTATGTGTCAATTGCTATATTTCAGAAACTAAAATGCGTATGGCGCAGATTATGATGATAAAATATCAAATAATATCAATCAATTTTAGCATTAATAGTACATTGGTTGTTTCAAATAAGAGAATATCATTCATTCATCTTCCTCCTGACGGCGAGCTCACTCTAAAGCTAACATACTTGCCTTCTCCCAGACGGATTCCTTTGCCAAGAAGATGGCGACTGTCTTAAGCATCTCTCAACTCCAAGAAGCCAAATTTATAGGAATCTCCCTCTTCTCCTTATTTGTTGATAACTTTCAGCTTGAAAGAGTCTGTTCCTGTAGCCTCCTGAATTTCATATTCCAAATCACTTTGGTCTACATCTGATGGAATTCTTGGAATGAAGAGCTTGTTACTCAACTATTGTTGTCGATTGTTAATTCTGACTCTATTTTCAAAGGACTTGTTCTCATAAGATGGCCTTTTCTCCTCATAGGTTCTTGAGCCTCCTTTTCTTAGCGAATTTCTGTATTAGCGAAGGCTAAGCTAATCTTCTTTATGGAAAAGTTCAACGTCATAGCTATCCTGTTTATTGGCAATATCTTCAAACAGCTTATAGTCACTTGAGCTGATGTCGAAGCGATATTCTTCAGATGTTTCAACAAGGTCGTATATGTTTACTCCTTTTAAAGCAAGCTAGAGAGACTCTGAATCTTAACTGATTTTTCTGGCACAAAAAGCAACACGTCTTTTCTTCTTAGTGAGCAGTGATTCCGGCTCAGGAGCCTTACCTAATTCCTTGCGAACAAAGTGAAGTACAAGCTGTTCAGGGGTTGCTTTTCTTAGCAATTCATCAATCAGAGATTGATAAAAAGGATTTTCAGGAATATTTGATGCATAAGAGCATTCTTCAATCAAATTTTAGGCTTTTCTATGCCAGACTGACAGCTGATCTTGACCTGTAATAACTTTAATGCTTATGTTGGCCTTATCTTCAATTTCGATCAATTCTTCAAGAGAACTTTTATTGAAAAATGTAATATTGATACCTTTGCGACCGGCTCTTCCTGTCCTGCCTGCTCTATGAATGAAAGGTTAGATGTGTTCAGGAGGGGAGAGCTGAATTATAAGTTCAACATCAGGAATGTCAAGACCTCTGGCTGCAACATCAGTGGCCACTAACACTTTTCTCTCTCCTCTTCTGAAGCGGCTCAAGTTATTTTCACGAGCTGCTTGAGGGATATCTCCATGTAAAATAACGAGCTCGTCATTTTAGAAATGCTTTATGAAATCGTTGGCTTCTGATTTGGTCTTGGTAAAAATGATTGTGCGATTGTTAGGATTGAACTGCTGAATCATGTCGAGCACAGCCTCATGTCTACGATCATTCTCTACCATCAAAGCAAGATGCTAAATTGTTTATGAGGTCCTAACGGCTTCCTCTTTGATCAAGTTGATCTTTTTCATGTTTTTAAGATACTTTTTAGCTATTCCTGCAACCCATCCGGGAATGGTGGCAGAAAACATCATGTTCTGAGTTTTTCCTGCTTGCGCTTCGATTTAATCCATGATCCTTTCAACGTCAAGCTTGAATCCCTTTTCCAACATAGTGTCAGCCTCATCCAAGCACACAGCTTCCACATCGTTGAATCTGACAACTCCTTTTTCCATGAAATCTATCAATCGCCCAGGGGTGGCAACAATTACTCCTGCTCCCCTCTAAATTTATTTGATTTGCTGTGACATTGAGCTTCCTCCGTAAACTGTGACTATCTTTAGATCCTGGACAAATTTTTTGATTTAATTAGTGACTTGCAGAGCCAGCTCCCTAGTTGGACTCAAAATTATAAACTTTGGGGTCCTAGACTTGGAATAATTTTTTCCTGCTCTTCTGAAACTTTCCAGGATCGGAAGAGTGTAAGCTAATGTCTTGCCTGAACCAGTTCTATCACTAGCAAGAATATCGTGACCTTCAAGGATGAGAGGGAAGCAAATTTATTGAATCGGGAACATTTTTGATAGTCCTTTTTCCTGAAGGCTGCCGAGAATTTCATTATCTGTAATGAACTTGGCGAACTCAGATGACTCGCTGGAAAGATCTTTGACTTGTGAATGATCAAATTAGTTTTTCATTGTCATGCTATCCTTGGAAACTTTTCTTGTGACGGCTTCGTGATATCTGTAGAGGCCTTGGAATTTGCCAAATATGTTGGTCCTAATGTGTGCATATTGAGAGTGAACTCTAAAGGCCTTAACCATCTTTGTGCCAATGTTTCGGAGCATTGTTGTTAAATTAAAAATTAAGTCAGGTCAATAATTTAGAGTATATAAGACCAATGAGGCGGAAAATTTGTGGTTCCTTTGAAGAAAAGTGATGAACTATCCATCTTTGCAGTAGGGGCTCAGTGAATTGAATAATCAACTATCTGGGATTTATCATTCTTTATAAAATTTAGTTATGGAGAGAGTCGAGGCTGTAGAGTTCTACTTGATGAGCATCCTGAGCAGAAGCAGTCGAAGTCCTTACTGCTTCGACAAGTGCATCAAGAAAGAAGAAATTACTAACGAGCTATCCCGTGAGCAATAAAAGTGTTTAGGTAATTGTTTCCTTATCTCAGGCAACTGTACTCAAAAGTATGCCCAAGCAACAAAATACATCAATGTTTGATTGCTTCATCATGTCGTATTCTATTTTCCATTAATCATAATTTAAATACTAACAGTCTTATGAACCGTCCTCTTTCTCACACCACTAAAACCAATCAGCCAAAAAATATATCATCCACTGAAGTTCCTTCCAAAAAACAAAATGGAAAACCTTTGCCTCCAAGACCTGCCAGCAAAGTAAATTATGATATGGAAATCAATATGACTGAAAGCAAAGTATTCAAGGCTAAACAAGGTCTGACGCTCTTAAAAAGAAAAATGAGTCGGACAGGAATGAGCCGGGATAAATCCAGAAGCAAATCAGCAAAAGCTGACTAAAATACAGCAAATAAAATAGTTTCAAAGGAAAATGGTTCAACTAGGACTGAGATTGAAAAGAAAATAGAAGTGGAGCCAATTTAAAAAGACAACAGAGAACAAGAACCCCTTAAATTCCCTAAATTTTAAGAGAAAGTTATAAGCACGGAGTCAGTTATTTAAGAAGATTACTACGAGGAAAAATACGAAGAAGAACCGAATGAAAACAAATACGATGAAGTTTTCAATGATGAGGATGAAAGACCAATATCAAATCAGGTCGATTTTATGGAGCTTCTTGAAAGATAAATCCAAAAGAATCAACCTCTAAGCTTACCTTCAAAGGAAAACAAAAAAAATCCAAGAGAACAACAATAAGATATCATTTTAGAGTATTGTCACATGGGATGTGGTCGTATGTTCAATCCTGAGGTTCTTTAAAAGCACCAAAAGGTTTGTCAAAAAGTCTTCCAAGGGAAAAGAAAGGCCTTTGACTCAGCAGCCCATCGACAAATTTAGGCACAAAATTATCAGAAATTTACAAAAACAATAAAGAACAAAGTATAGAAGCCCAAAGCCAAAAGCTAGATCCCCAAATGGAAAGTTTAAAGTGCAAAACTGAGAGCTGGCATAAGAGCTGCTTCAAAAGCTAATAAAGAGCTTTCGCCCCTAAATGAAGAAGACAAACGTTTGTTACAGATGGATACAGAAATATTGAAACAATGTCAATTTTGCAAGAGGAAATTCAACGAGCAGGCTGCATTAAAGCATATTCCTTTTTGCCAGAGAAAATCAAAATAAATTGGTAAGAATGGACCTCTTCGTAGAAAGTGATATGAGTAATCTTTTTGAATCATTTATAATACTCCTTCAAAGTCTGCTAGAGTTTCAAATTCTTCTAAACTGCTTTTATGATTAGATATATTCTGTATGAATTCGCTTTGACTTCTACTCCTCAGAGAATTATGACTCAGGGTAATTTTGTGAGTATTTGTACTGTCTTGGCAGTGATGCGCTATCGTCAATTTTTACAACTTGATTTTTACCATTCTACTGATGTACCTTCGACTCCTGCTTGCCTGATTAAACATTATCATAGCTGCTTGAAATCTATCTATTAGCCTGCTTTGAATTTGAATTTTTCCATCTTTTTTGAAGCCATATATTAATCTTTTTGTCATCTTCTTCGTCTCCTATTGAGCTCCTTTTTTCAAAACTTCTTGACCCTATTTTTTATATTTGTCTGGAAATATTTTTGTTTTTCTTCGTTATTTTTGGAATGAGGGTATGCTTTCTGAGGGATGAGCCTGATCTTTACTATTATTGCCTCCTCAAACTTTATCGAACATGTTACAACCTTAGTTGTTTCTCTTCAAGAGCTTTTCGAAGTTCTTAGAGGCTTGTTCTATTCACTATTTGTCCCAGTTTTGATTTTTCCTTTAATATCAGCAGATTCTGCTCTGCTTTCAACCTTCTTTCTTCTCTTTTGATCTATTAGTAGTAGTGTTATCTTCTTGCTCTTTCTGCTTATTCTTCAAGCTTTCGGTTCTATTCCTTTTTCTTCCTCACAATGAGCCTTCCCAGCAAATTTTATTGCTAATGTTGTATGCGATGAATGAACCTTTTCGCCTTTGTCTATAATTGTGAGCTTTCACGAATCGATTAAGATTTTCCTCTCAATTTAATTGGTCTTTTACTCACCGGCATCGATGGCTCTTGATAATTGCAGTTTTTGGATTGTTGAGATCTTATGAATCTTTTCTATCGAGTTACTCTTTATATGTCTTTTTTACTTTCCACTGAATCCGTGAAGATCTTATAACTTTACAAATGACGACTCGATCGCATATTTATTAACTCTTTGCTCAGCTGTGTGTGAATTTTGCCCATTCGCTGGCTTATCATCTAGCTGTTAAGTTTTTCTAGATTAGACGGCATTTATGCTTCCTCTTAATCCTCAGACACTTATTCTGTCAAAGGTAACTATTCATTTGTCGACTCTCTTAGCTATTCTTGCCGTTGCTTTTTGTAGTTCTCTAGAAAGCTTT
>Ga0100378_1001241_pt1 | contig 27313 bp, 31 predicted proteins | sample CryGeymeta201502_FD_81535 | JGI IMG/M metagenome (GOLD analysis project Ga0100378, IMG submission 81535) | Groundwater microbial communities from Crystal Geyser aquifers in Utah, USA - Crystal Geyser metaG 2015-02 | ecosystem: Environmental > Aquatic > Deep subsurface > Groundwater | place: USA... | reverse complement strand
GGGATTGGGGATTTGGGATTGGGGATTGGGCCCAATCCCCAATCCCCAATCCCCAATCCCCTTTAAATCAATAATAATTTCATTCCAATTAATTATTTTTTAATTATTTTTTAAAACTAGTAAAATTAATACTTATACAATTTATTAATATATCAATTATATAAATGAGATACTTCAGCACTTCATTATTTAAATTAGTTATTATAATCATTACATTATGTTTACCATCAATGATGACCGGACTAACAGAAGATATAAAAAACGATCCTAAGATAGGTACACTCAAATTTAAAAGTTATGATGAATGTGTTAACCATTGTAATATTACATATTATTATGATTCTGCTTTCAAAAATGCAAGATGCATTAAAATATCATGTTCAAGGTATGGTCCACACTAGTAAAATATGTAATATTGTAGTATGATAATGTATGATAATATGGCAATTAATGTATTTCTTTTGAGGAATTACTATATATTGTTGTAAATAGATTATATTAAGAGGACATTAACTTTATTTATTTTATTATTGCATTTATTTTATTATTGCATTTTTAATTAATAAGTATATGAACTTATGATTTTTTTATATTGTTTAGGTATAAAATTAATTATTGTTAATATTTATATAAATAATTTATATTTCTTATATTTCTTTTTAATGATAAAGAAAGATGATTTAGAAAAGTTAGCAAATTATGATTTTGATAATTATGAGAATGAAAATATAGTAAATGACGACAAAACAAAAAACGAAGATGATGATGATGAAGATAATAAATATGATCAATTAGGGGATGAATATTTAATCGACGACGATGAAGAAAAAGCAATCGAAGGTGAGAATATGGAAGACTATAATGAAAGAATACGTAGATCAGGGGTTATCTATCTTAGTTATATTCCTCAAGGCTTAAACAGTCAATTAATCCGAGAAAAATTTGAAACATACGGAGTAAATAGAATATTTCTAGTTCCAGGTAAATAACTAAATAACATTATTTATTGTATAAAATAAGAAAAAACAAATGACGATAGTGATAAAGTTAAAAATAAGAAGAAATGTAATTATAAAGAAGGCTGGGTAGAGTTTAAGAATAAGATAATGGCAAAGTTTTGCGAATATCAACTAAATGGTAAACAAATCGGAGGAAAAAGACATAAACATGAATTTTATGAATCAATTTGGAGTATTAAGTATTTAAAAAAGTTTAAATGGCATAATTTAATGGAAAAACTCCAAATGAACAAAAAACTAAGAGAGCAAAGAATGAAATCAGAAATATCACAAGCAAGACGAGAAAATAACTTCCTAATCGAGAAATTTGAACAGTCAAAGATTATAAATAAACTGATAAATAAAAGAGTATTATAATATTATTTACTATATAATTCTTAAATATCTGTAGGAGAGAGAAATATTAGATGAAATAGATACCGAGAAAGATTCCGATTTAAAGCCAGCCAAAAAGTCAAAACATAATAAATCCTTAAATGAAGTAATTGAAAACAAGAAATCTAAAAGTAGTTTGAATAATAGAGTAAATAATGATGAATATAATGCTGATGACGCCGATGGAGAACGTAAAAATGACTTAAAGGATAAATTTAACCAAATATTAAAAGAAGAGAAGTTTAAATCGAAAAATTTAAAAGTACAAAGTTTGATTAAAGAATACGAAAATAAAAATGAAATAAAAAGGAATTTTCATCAGAAAAAGCCAATAATAAAGGAAAAGAAATAATTATAAAGGGATATTGATATATAAATACAAATATTAAATCACAAAATATTATATGCTATAAACAATAAATTTCTTTTAGTAAATATAAACTAAAACATAATAAATATAAGTAAATTATATTGCAATATAATCTTAACCTTAACTTTAATACAATAGAATTAAAATTAGTAATAATAGCAATAATAATTAACCAATTATACTTTTATTAGTAGTATTATAAATTATTAATTTATAATTTATAATTTCTAAAAAATGAAGCTAAAATATTTTTTAATTGTTATGGTATTTGCTTTTATAACAAATTCCAATTATATTATGGCAATTAATTCAGCCAGTGGTATTAAGTTTGCTGCACAAGTAAAAAAATCCGAAAATAACGAAGAAAGTATGGAAAGAAAAAACGAACTTGAAAAAGTATCAGATAAACAACCTGAAAAAACACAAAGTCAAGCATCATACGATGCACATGCCCATCACATTCCTGACTCATCATTAGAAGCAAATACTCATGATCGTTTTAATTTATATTCAAAAGGGCTCATTGAAGGTGAAGCTCGTGAAAATCTATTGACTGGTGGTCCAGTATACTGGGAAGGTTGGGGTAAATTCTTTCATTATAATGATAATCCAGAAGAGACTAAACCACATACATTCTTTATAAATAATGAATATTATTCTCAAAGAGTTTTAAAAGCTGAGAAAGATAAAAAAGATGATAAAGAAAGGTTAATGAATATTCCATCCAAATTCTCATTTTATTTTTCGATTCATAAGGATAATTTGATTGTACTATCAAGCAGAAAGAGCAAGTTACAAAAAACTGTTGATTCCTTAAATATAGATTTAATATTACCAATTGCATCAGACGATCCAGAAAATGGCGGTGTTAAAGATATTGGAGAATTTGATGAAGGAAGTTGTGTTCAAGTATTTACTAATGTACCCGAAGAAGGACCAGACCCAAATTTCAAAGTTCATTATGATGGCCAAAAAGTAAACTGGGTATTCTGCTTAGATTCCGTAAGTAACAGATCAGGACTGATGAAAACCTTAGTAAAAATAAAAGTATTAAAACAAAAAGCAGCAGGAGATCACTTTTTCAAAGACAAAAGAGCACCTTCAATTGCAAAAATATTAAAACCAAGACAAATGAAAAATATCGAAAGGTATACAGGTCCAGGAGCTGACAAACTAAAAGATGGATTTTGGGTATTATATCAAGATTGGTCACAATGTACACTAAAATGCGGTGGTGGTGTCCAACATCAACAGTGGTTATGTCAACCTCCACTCAAAGGAGGAAAACCCTGCCAAGGACAAAGTATCAGAAAAAGACCATGCAATTTAAATCCTTGTCCCAAAGTACATGTTTTAGGAGATGGTAATAAGAAAAATGTCATCGAAGTAGTTAAAAAACCAATCGTCAAATCCTTACCATGGAGTAGCAGAAAGCAACGATATATCCAATGCGAAATCAAAGAACAAGATATCTTATACATAAGAAGAGACGTACCAGGAGTAGAAGGTAAACCAATAAAATATCCAGGAAGGCTAGTTATGACTAACAGAACTTTATCTATGTACGAAGATGACTCATTCAAAAACGCTATCTTTTCATTTAATATACAAGATACTACTTTAGCTACCTTTGCTGCTGACCCTTGTTGTTTCTTTGCCTTATCACTAAACAAAAAGTATAGAATATGTGGTTTTGAGTCTGCTTGCGGTACTAAAAAAGAACCTAAATTTGTACCAGAATGGCTAAGACACTTTAACTTATTCCAAGAAAAATGCTATGTTGATTTACCTAAAAAGGACTGGAGATTAGCAATGAAGGAACAAGATGAAGTTGGTGATCATATAAATGTTGATCAAGATAAATTAAACGACAGAGAATTTTTAATACGTAGAAAAATGAAAGAAAACCAAGACATGGAGCTAGAGAAGAAAATAGTAACTACACAAGAGACTGCATTAAAAGCTATTAGAAAAGAATTTAAACTAGAAAGACTTATTAAAAACGAAGAGAAACTAAAAGCAAAAGAAAGATTAAAGGATCTACTCAAACTAAAAATAAAAGAAGAGAAGAAACAGAATTGCTTAGAAAAAGCATTAAAAGCAAGAGAAGAAGAAAGTCTTAAAGGTAGAGACTCTGTATTAGCTGAAAAAGAAATTAACAGAATTAAAGATGACGCCAAAAAAGAAGTTGAAGCAGAAAGACAGAGACTCCGTGTTAAATTAGGAGAATACAAGAAGAAAACAGGAAGAAAGCAATTCCAAATTGAACAACAAATAAATCTTATTAGAAGTAAAATGGCTCAAAATCTTCTTTTAGCCAATAAAAATGGTAATATGGTTATATGTAAAAACTCTTCGAAAGACCAAGAGGCTATTAATAAGTATTGTGACTCTAACTTTGTTACAGATTACAAAAAGAATATTGAATGTAAGGATATAGAAAATTTCTGCCCTCTTTGCTGCGAATCCGAATTCGGAAATATGTTTTTAAACAAAAGAGATGAATGCTATAACACTTGTGATGATATTATTAACGATGAATTAAAAGGAGACTGGATTTGGACTAAAGAAGGATTTCATCAAACAAAATAAAATATGACTAAAATATTAAATTTTCTATATTTCTTTAATTTCAAAATAAAATTTATATAATATTATTAAACATTTTATTATTATATATTATAAAATTATATTTCATAATTATTGTACATACATTAAAAAAATATTCTAAAGTTGTAATTTTACCAAAATATCAACCATAAGAAAGTATTAAAGTCTAGCTAGCTTTTTCGATTCAATTAATAAATAAAATAGTACATTTATATCACACCTAATTTTTTGTCTAAAGAGGATAAACATATAGCAAATGCTTGTAAAGGACAGAAAGGATACTGGAAGTCAGCTATAAATTCATCTTCTTTGACTTTTCCAAATTGTAAGAATATGTTACAATGTGTCCCGTCACGGAATTCATAAACGTCTCCGTCGATAATCTGAAAGTTCTTCGAAGAAGGATTTTTTACTCTTCCGTGGAAGTTTAGTACTAACGCTTCTTGATATATCGAAAACGTAGGAGTTTTATTTTTGAAAAACTTTATCTTCTTCTTACACTTTAATTTATTATATTCAACACCGAGATTTTCTTCTCTGATAATACCACCTTCAAAGTCATGTGGCTTCTCAGATATCTCATCTATATTAGGAATATAAACACTCATTTTTCTTAACTGATTACAATGGAATAAGTTAAAGTCCTAAAATTATAATAACAAACATACATAATTGATACTGAGTATTATTTTTGATCCTTCTTTTATTTCTTTATCTTTTGAAACTCTTAATGGATCAAATAAAGAAAAACGAGTACCTAATGTATTTGTTTTTAAAACTCCTAGTACTTCTATGTTTTCCTTTTCAAAGTTATAGTCATTACACGTAGATATTATATATTTATTTTTGAATGGTATTTTTTTAGCTGACATAAGTATCTTTTTATTAAAACTTAATACAAAGTAGTATGTTGGGTTAAATAAGTTCATTCCTTTTCGGTCACGGATGATTGAACATAGAGCAGTCTTTCCTTTTTCAAGTGGACTATAGAGAGTATTAGCATAGTTAAATAATATTTAATATAGTTATATATGATTATTTACTTTTTTAGGAAGTCTAACATTTCATCTTGATCAAAATGGCGAGAGTGAACGTTATACATCATAATGCTGTTTACTAGCCAGCGGCTGTCTCTTCTGTGTAGCATGTCGTGTATCTAAATTATATTATATTAAATTTTATATACTTCTTTTGACAATTCATCATTGTTATCTTGATCTAATACCTTTTCCTTTTTTCTTTCTAGCTCAATTATTTCATTATTGTCGTTATTATCACTACCTATAGAATTTGTAGGATAAATATCAGTATTAGCGTTATTATTTGTATATGGGGATAACTCCTGAAATTTTTCATTTAGTATAAGTTTCTTTTTCATTGAAGATTCCTTCTTGGCTGGTGTTTTTTCCGCAGTACTCTCACTTATATTCTTTTTTTTGTTTAAGCCTGTTGGTTGGTTATCTTTTTGTGATATTGTGAATGAATTGTTTAAAAAGCCTTCATTTGTATCAAGAATCTCATAATTTTGATTATTAATATCCTGTTTATCGAATCTGTTTTCCTTTGATTGAGTTAAAATTTTATGAGCTACCTCCTCATTCAAATTTCCAAGAAACTCTAAATTATAGACATCATAATCTATAATTGCATCACTTGTATTTAAGCGTTTTGACAAGTCATTTTCATTTGGCTTATATATTTCTTCCTCTTCAAGTTCTTTTTTACTTTCAAAGAATGAATCTTCAAAATTAAAATCTATGACGTCGTCAAAACTATTATTTTGAGATTTACTTCGAATCTCATCTTTCATTCTTTAAAATTAATTCAGTAATATTATTAAATATTTAGTTATTATAATATTAATTATTAATGTAAATTATACTACTGCATATATTTATTTTTTTATATTATTATTTTAAATTTTAGATTATAATAAACAAACTGAAATGATAACCTCAACTAATCCAGAACCTATAACAATCCCAATTAAAAAGTCAAATGCGATTGATGAGTCTATAATAAAGGTAAATTATTTACGAATATAGTATATTATTATAAATATAATTATTAATATGTTTATAATTGTGTTAATATATTGATTTCATATTATTAGGATTATTACGTAGAATTTAAAAAGAACACAGAACATAAGAAAAAAATAAGGTATAATAATCCTGATGACTATAACAAAATACTTAAGATAATAAATAACTCAGATATAATTCAATTACGAACACCAGAATTACATTTAGAACATAAAAGTATATAAATTATAAAATAATAACACAATATATTAAATTAAACAGCATCAAAATATATAAAATTGGTATTCCGTATTCCATATACCTTAGCCAAATTCCAAGAAAAACTAATAATCGAAAATTTAACTAAAAGCGAAGTCGAAGAAGTTTTAAGATTTAATATTAACGTTGTAGATTAAGTAATAATGATTTACTAAGTTACATAAAACTATTTTATTTAATACTATAACTATAATACTATATATATAAACTATAAACTTTCTTTGTTAAAATTAACAATATAAACTTTATAACTTTCTAATATATTAAAAATTAATAAATTATTATATCTAATATTTATATATTTAATGGCAGATGTTCAGGTAAATTTTAAAATTACGTTAAAAGCAAAATGAAAAAGCATACCAAAAACAAATGGGTATCAACAATTACAACAAATATCTCTTATACGGAGTAGATCAACCAAGAAGAAAAGTAAATGTTAAAAAAGATGGACAAACATCAGTTAAAAAACCAAGAAAAATGCATGCTATTAGACAATTTAAAAACGTCGGATTAGGTATTACTACCCCAGCAGATGCCATTCAAGGAACATACGTAGATAAAAAATGTCCATTTTCCGGAAATGTTAGTGTATCTGGAAGAATTCTAAGAGGTATGGTTGTATCAACAAAAATGCAAAGAACTGTCGTTATTAGACGTGATTACTTACATTGGATTAGAAAATATAGTAGATATGAAAAAAGGTATAATAGCCATATATAACATATAATAATTAAAATAGACATACTAATATCTCTGCCCATTGCTCTCCTGCCTTTAAAAGAATAAAAGATGGAGATATTGCCACCATTGGACAATGTAGACCAATTACTAAAACTGTTAGATTTATGGTATTAAAAGTAAAGCCAAATGTTATTTTTGGATCAGTCAAGAAACAATTTACCTTATTCTAAGATAGATATAGTTAGCTTTTGCTTAATTTAAAGAAAAATTCAATTAATTTCATATTTTAATAAGATAAGTAAAATTAATAATAATAGTATGAGATAAGTTTATTATAAGTTTTATAATTATTATAAGTTTGCAATAATATATTATTAATTTATATTAATACATATTTTGTTTAAATATTTAATACTTAATACTTTTACTACATTAACTGCATTTTTTACATTTAGTATGTTTAATCAAAGATACTTCTAATAATTTAATCCTAAACAACTATTCAATAAAAGGATAATGTATTAATTTACTAATTGTTTTACCAATAATAATCTTTAAACCATGATGTATACAATAACAATATATCACATTAACAATCATTTTATTTCATCTTGTATCCGTTAAATTTCCTAAAATTATCATATTTGTATAAAATACAATAATTATTAATTTAATAACAAACAATAATATATATTAATAATATTTTAAAATAAACTTAATGAGAGTCATCAAAGTCATAACAAAAAACAACGACCAGTTCAATATTGAAATGAATAGTCGAGAATCAGAGGTAAGAGATCTACTATCTTCTATTTCAGGAGTGTCTGGAAAAGACATCATAGGAATTTGTGATAAGTATGGTACTTACTTTACCCTTTCTTATGCAGTGAATAATCATAACATAAACCAGGAACATAGTGAATACTTTTTTTTGATTACTGCATCAAAAAATGATAACAAGCATAACAAGAATAACAATATAAACAATAACAATAATAATTATAATAGCTGTTCGCCTATTGATAAAAATATGAATAATAAAAGACAAAATATGAAAAAGGCAGAAAAGAATAAACGCTCGACAGGAAATAATTTTAATAGTATGAATAACATTGGAAATATAAATAATTTGGGTAACTTAAGTAATATGAATAGCATGAATAATATGAATAATATGAATAATTTGAATAGTTCGAATTTGAATTTGAATAATAATAATCTTAACAGTTACAGACAACAAGAGCCAAGAAATGATTATTTGTCCTATAGTAGCAGCTTTGAGCCTAGTTTAAATCAGAATATCCAAACTAATTACAACTATAAAGACAAACTTAACAACAACTTCCAAAAATCCAAAGAAGACAACATTAACTTTAACTTCATGAAAGAAGAAATCCTTAACGAAGAAATGGACAAATATTTATCAATAGTTAATGATTTTCTCAACTTCGAACTTATCTCACAAATTTCAGCAATTCGTATACAAAAAATGATTACAGAAGAAAAATTTAGCCTTATATCGAACTTTAAGAAATTTATTGCTGGCAAGATGAATTTAAAGGAGTTTTTACAAAGTATCGAAAATAACCTTAACGAAGACGACATCAAGCTAGAAACTAACCTAAGAAGCCGCCCCGGTACAGCAGTCCCGAATAAAAAGAATCTAATCAAGGACCTAGACGATCTTCCCTCAACTATATTTGATGATATAAGCGACCATGAACTACTAAAGAAATTAGTAAGACAAAGTTATAATGAGATAATAAATTCTGCATACGAAGTATATTTAGCTGATGATGACCTAGAAAATTTTGCAGATTCTTTAAGAAGAATTATATCCCATCATAAGGAGGAGTCAAGGAAAAACAGTTTTAGTAGTAAGTTATATATTTAATTATTTAGAAACTAATAAGTATGACAATGAGGACGATGAATATAATAATGCTAATAAATATTCCAAATTTAGAAAGAATTCAGATGAAGATAGTAAATTTGAGAGAAATGATCATGACAGAAACATGACTTCTAATAATGTCGTTAAACAAACTGGAGTTTTTCCTGATGGTTATGTAATTAATGAAAAGGAGAAGGAAAATATGAAAGCTTTATTTAAGTCGGATGATACTTTACCTCAAAATAATTCTGATAATAATAATAAGATTAACAAGTATTATGATGTTACTAATAGTAATAATATAAATCTCAAAAAGCAACCTTTTGATGAAAAAGTCTTAACTATGATTAAAAACAATTTAAGAACATGGCAATTAGCAATTGTAAATTACTACCTATGCAATGAGTCACTAATAAAATCAATATTATCAACATTCAACGACTTAATTCCAAATGAAACCATGTTCATTAAAACCCTTAAAAAAATATGTGATAACTTTACCCAAGATGTTATCTTTAAAGACATGTCAAAGGAAGAATATGATTATGTCATGCAAAAAATTAAAGATAAGGATCCAACAGTGAATGCAATATTCAAAACATTTTTTACTGAAAAGGACTTAAATTTATTAATAGAACAAATAAAGCAATACTTAGTACAATATCCAATGGAAAAGAATGAAAATAATCAAAGGAACGAACGTAACGATAAATCAAATGATCAGCCTAAAGAAAGAAGTAATGAAAAAAAACAGTCAGGTAATAGAATGGAAAAAAGCATGAAGCTACTATCGAAAGTTGCTGTTAATGAAAATGAGAAGAATAATAGTAATAATAATAATAAAGAAGGAAATAACGAAGATAAATCAGAAAATCCCTTGGGTGATATTACAATAAAAACTGATAATGAACAAAGTCCCGTCAACAAAATCACAATAACAAATATAACAAATAGCAGTAGCGATGTTGGACAACCAGGTTATTTTAATTTCCCCTCATCAAGCCAGTTTCCAAGCTACAAAAGTAGTGGGACAAACTTTCCAAATGAAAAACAATCTAATCCATCAATTAAAAAAGTTGTTGACCCAAAAGCAAGTGCTTTCGAAACAATAAAAAGTCTAAAATCTCTAAGTACCAGTGATAAGGCTATAATCGAGAAACTATTTTACAATCAAGACCCAGTTGCCAACAAAATAGTAGATGAATATATAAAGACAAAAGATTCTAATTTCCTTGAAAGGGCTATGAGTCATTTAGCAGCTAAGAAAAGCAAAGATAAGGGAGATAGTAAAAATTATGATACAGATCATCAGGCTAGTAACAATAACAATACTAGTTACACAAATAACAATACTTACAATAATACAAACTACAATACTAATATAAACAACAATAATAACAACAATAAGGTTAAGCAGGATAAACAAGATTCTAATACTTCTAACGTTGATTTGGATAGAAAAACAAGTATTCGAGAGAATAATAATGATTCTAAGCTATTTGGACAAATATTCTATAAGCTTGAGTCAAATTCCAATTCGCATGTTAATTCGTTTAATAGTGTTAGCTTTGATAAAGTTATGGATGAACTCCTAAAGAAAGATTCAATTTCTAGATCTCAATTTACATATTATAATTTGAAGTATAAAAACAAGGATCCTATTTTGTTATCGATATGGGAGGTATTTTGTCAAAATGAGAAGAAGAAAGATTTTTTAGAGTCGCTTCAGATGTATTCTAACTACGAAGAAAAAAAGACACACATCACATTAGCTAGAAAAGAAATAAAAATTCTTCCTAACACAAAAATTGCTTTAAAAAATATACTTAACTCAGTCGATGACCATTTTGAAAATAAGAAAAAAGCTAAGATACTCGCAGTAGAAGCATTAATTAGCGAAAAGTTAATCGAAAAACATCTACTTAATACTTTAGTTAATTTAATAAACGAAGAAAGTTTAGTACTAGAAGGAGCTTTCGAGGTGTTCTGTGAAACAAAAAGTTACTTTGAGCTAGCAGAAACTATAGAATTATTAGCTGAACTCCACCATATTCATGAAGAAGCTGAATTACACCATAATCATGAAGATGATATAGACACACATGAAGTAGGAGAATTAAATATAAGCCCTGCTATTGCTGTTGATAACTCTAAGCCTAATAAGAATTATGAAGAGTTATTGAAAAATGTTTACTTAAACAATTTTGTAAAAGCAATTACACAGCCAGAGTATCAAATATTAAAAGCACTTGTTCAAAGAAATGAACCAAATATAATTAATTCGTTAGATAGATATATGAAGTCAGGTAATTTGGATGAGCTTAAAATTAAGCTAAATTTATGCTTGAATAATAATCAATTTTCTGCTAATAAAGAAAAAGAGGCTGAAAAAGAAAAGGACAGATTACAAAAAGAAAAAGATGCAAAAGACAGAGTAAGAGAAAAAGAAGAGTACCATAAAAAAATAATAAACAAAATCAAAATAAAAGAGCAGAAAGATATTATATTAAATTTATACAACGAGAAAAATGATTCACTTCTTACAATTTTTGAGGCATTTGATAGAAATAAAAGTATACCAGACTTAATGGAAAGTCTCGAGATGATCTTGAGACATCATATAAAACAAAATAAAAAAAAAGAGTCTTCATTTATAACACCAACACCACAAAAACCATCTGATATGGAAATACTTATGAATGTAATACCAAAAATTAAAGATAAATCCATAGTAACACAGGCGAAGATTTTATTCCTTAAGAATCTTGTATCAATTCAAGATCACTTCTTATTATCTTCATTAGAATCTTATGAAAGAAATAAAGATATAGATGACTTAGAGGAGAATCTTAATATTTGTTTGAAAAAGATGCCAAAAGAAGCTAATGTGTCATCAAAACTATCTAAAAAAGAAGTAAAGCCCAACGAAGAAAGTAACGCCGGCTCTAAAGACGGGAAAAAGGCCGCTAGCCCCATTTTAGACAAGTTAATTATTAAATGTGATGAAGTTCAACCTAATCAAAACAGTAATAACAACAATAACAATAATAAGCCTTTTAATATAAACAAAATAGAAAACCTACCTAATAATATAGCTGATACTGACAGAAGTGGAGTTTCTAATAATCCTATTACTCTTGACGGAAAAAAGACTGATAGGGGCGCAGCTGAGGATGAAGACGAAGAAAAGTTCAACAAATGTATGGATAAGTTAAACATTGAGTATGACATTGACGATGATCATCTTGCTTACCTAAAGGAGTATTATTTCGAAAAAAAAGATCCTGCGGTGTTATCAGCATTTGAGTCCTATGAACGAAACAAAGATGATGATGATTTTAAAGAAACAATAGATTTGTATTATAAAAAGTATAAAGAACAATCTCAAAAAGCTAAACCTAAAGTATCGCCAACTCAGTCGAATAAATCCAATCAATCGAAAGAAAAAGAACAAAATAAGCCAAGTAAATTTTCTCCAAATCAAGACGATAAATCAAAAAGTATTCAGGGCAGTAATGTTGATAAAACAGAACAGGAAATAGAAGAAGAAATGAGGAAAAAAAGAACACAAAGTCCTATTTTAAACAAATTACTAGGAGACGATGATAAAGATAACGAAAATAAAGAAGATAACGACAACGAAGAGGGAGAAGATGGTATAAATTGTAAAATTAACCATAAAAGAACAAGCAGCGCTAAGAAATTTAACATTAACAGACAAAGCAGTCCTATTCTTAATCAATTATTAAAAGCTCAAGACTCTAGTTTGAATAAAATGGCTACATTACGATCAATGGATTATATTGAACAAAAGGATGAACAAATAAAATCAGCTAGACGTCAAAGTCCAAATATTCTAAATAGGTTAATGAAAGGAGGAGTTGAACCTTCTACAATAGAGGAAATCGGAACAGCGACCAAGTTCCACGAGGCTAAAAGACCAAATTTAGAAGATTCACCAGAGCAGTTTCCAAAGCAAACTCAATCGGAATTACAAGCTAATAAAGTTGTTGATAATAAGAAAGTCGCTCAAAGTCCTATTTTAAACAGACTTATGAAGAATCAAGAAGATAATATGGTAAAGGACTTAAAGGATAATTTGTCTCTAGAAACAAAAGTAGAATCTAAATCAGACAAGCCAGAAGGAATTAATGCAGATAAAGCTACTAATTCAAGTTCTATTATGGATAAATTAATGAAAGGAAATGATACTAAGTCTGAAAAAAATGAAAAAGCCGATAATAAAGAAGCACCTGCAAAAGATATAAGATCTAGTCCTATTTTGAATAGACTTATGAAAGGTTCACAACCAAAAGTTGATGATATTGAACCTGTAGTGACAACTTCACAAAATAAAGATAGTAATAAAGACAGTAATAAAGATAATAATAAAGACAGTAATAAAGACAGCAATAAGGATAGCATTCCTAAAGATATAAGATCTAGTCCTATTTTAAATAGACTTATGAAAGGCTCACAACCTAAAGTTGAAGAAATTGGAGTGTTATCTACTCAGAATAAAGAAAGCAAAGATAATAATAGCCCATCCGTAAAAGATAGCAATATAGGCTCACTTCCAAAGTTCTCAAGCCCAATTCTTAGTCGATTAATGCAAAAACAAGAATCAAAAGTCATCGTTGCTCCAATTGCACCAGTAGAAGAACCTAAAGTAGAAAAATCAGAAATATTCGGATTTGAAAGAAGACAATCATCTTTCCAAAATAGCCCAATAATGAACAGACTAATGAAAAATCAAGAGGCACTAAATGAAATTGACAATATAGTAAAGAAAAAAAGTGAAGAAAAGAAGTTGTCAGGGACAGAAGTTTCAAGAGATGTATCAAAGTCATCAAATAATGCTACTCCAAATAGTAATAATAATGCAACACCTGAGAATAACTTTAATAACCTTGCAAATAAAAAGCTTTCTAATAGTCCAATTCTAAACAGGTTAAAGAAAAACCAAGAACTAAACGAATTAGGAAAAGTTTCTTCTTTAGATAATAATGCAAATAATTCTAATAATGCTATTACTAATAAGCAAGAAGAAATAAAACCAAGCTTTTCATCAATGTCAGCAACCTCTAATAAAATATCTAATAGCCCAATACTAAATAGACTTAAGAAAAATCAAGAACTAAACGAAATTGCTCTAAACAATATGAATTCAGAAGCAAAGCAAGAAACTAAAGATTCTAAACCTGACTCTAAACCTAGCTTCGGTGCAGAGTCTAAAAAATTAACCAATAGTCCAATTTTAAATAGACTAAAGAAAAACTCAGAACAATCCAAGGATCTATTATTAACTGTATCATTAACAGACAAAGACAAAGAAAAGACAGAACCAAAAGTTGAAAATAAAGAAAGTAGCAATCTTATAACTAAGAAAGCTTCCTCTAATAGTCCAATAATGAATCGATTAATGCGAAATAAAGAAGCAAAAGAAATTGAAGCCTTAGAAAAAGAAAAGGAGTTATTAATTATGAAAGATGCTACTTCTAAAGAAGTAATTCAAGTACAGGTACCAGCTCAAGTACCAGCCAGTAAAGACGCACTTAACCCTCCTGTGAAAAGTATCTCTAATAGTCCAATAATGAATCGATTAATGCGAAATAAAGAAGCTAAAGATATCGAAGCAATGGAAAAAGAAAAGGATGATGTATTAACCATCGATGATTTAACAAATATTGTAGATAAATTTACAAATAAATATAAGCTTTCAACAAAAGAAGTTGAGATTATCCAAGAATTATTCTTACTCAAAAATAAAGACATGTTTAAAAACTTTATTGCTTTCAAAAAGTCTCAAAACTATGAAGATTTAAAAGTTTATATTGACACTTATATTAAAACAGATAACCCTGAAGATAGATTAAAGAAGTTCCTTCATAAATACATTACTGCAAATAGACTTCTTCCAATCGAAATCCAATATTTAAAAAATCAATACTTAGTTAAACAAAATAAGTATTTACAAGCTGCTATTGAGTTATTCTTCCAAACTGATAATATGGAGGCTTTAAAAGAGGATGTTGAAAAAGTATTAGAAGGTCTAAAAGCAAATAAACTCCAAAGTCAACAGACTCCTACATCTAATACTAGTGTTACTAATGCTAACAATACAAGTATGCATGGCAATAATTCTAATGCTAATGCTAAATCAGAAAGCATCGAACAAAGCAAAAAAGCTGATATTGACAACTATAATAAAGTCCTCAATCAATATATTTCAAATTATAAATTGAAAAACTTCGAAGTAAAGATGCTTAGAAACTGCTTAGAAAAGAAAGATAACTTATTTTTAACTTCTATTGATTCTTATTTAAAATGCAATGATGAGTCAGTATTGAAGAAAAGTCTTGAAACAGTTATTCAGAGACAAAAGAAATTATTGCTTAAACAAACTCAGAAGATATTTTATTCAGGTCAAGGAATAAAAGAATACGAGCTTGAGTTAATAACTAACAATTTTGAGAATAAGAACCCGTTAATCCTCAATATATTAGAAAATTACTATATGAATCAAAACGAAAAGGAATTAATAGAAAGTTACACAAAAGCAATACAAGAAATAAAAGATAGTCTTACAAATAATAATAAATATATTGATGTACTAATGAAAGTATTTGGCAGGAACAAGATGCTTACACAAGATGATTTTAATAAGTTAAATATAAAATTAGAAGAAAGTAATAGACCTCTTATTGGTGCTCTACAAACTTATGAGAGCAATAATAATAATGAAGAAGTATTAGAAGTGATATATGAAGTCTTGAGGAGTTGAGTTGGATGGATTACGATAGATTTATTTAGATTGCATATATAATTTTAATAATATATATTTCTTTTATAAAATTTTTAATAATATAATATAATTATTTTATAATATAATAATATAATTATAAAAAAATATAGTTTAAATTATATAATATCATTATATTATAGTATTTATTCTTTGTTTTTTCTATATTAAATAATCTACTATATTATTATTTGACTATTGACTAAAGTAATTGTCAAATTATCTTCACATTTTCATTTAAAAATCATAAAAACAAAGTAACAACTACCTAGTCACAAATAATACTCGCACTTCACTCCAACATTACTAATCATTTCTATATACTTTTAATCAATTTCTGATTTTCCAATATAAACTTCTTTAAAATTGTCGCATTGTTCCCTAGTAAAAAATCTCTTCCTACCTTTTTTCTTAAATCTGTTTGATAGTCCAACAAATTTCCATTTTCTGTTTGAAAACAACCTCCGCCTAATTCCCGGCAAATAGCGTCGGAGGCGCATATATCCCAATATCCCATTTCTGAATTTAAACTTATAAAATTGAAATTGTCTTCGATTATTTTTAATGTTCGAAATCCCATTGAGTTCATAGTCCGTATATCGAAATTATATTTCTTGAGTGTTTTAACTTATATTAAGGTTATAAAACATAAATTACATTTTTCTTTAACGGCATCAATTTTGAAATAGCTTGTTATTAACTTTATTTTATCATTCTTTTTCGGCTTTAAATGATGGATAAATTTAATCTCTAATAAATGTTCTTCTTTGTCTATTACTATTTTAAATACTCCTAATTTAGGTAAATTAAAAAATAAAGTAATCTTATCCGCAGCGTAAGTGTAAAAAGGACAGCCGACAAAACCGAATATTGGATAGCCTTTATATAGAGCTCCAATTAAGATAGTTGCTGATTTATAATCTTTAGTAATAAATGAATTTGTCCCATCTATTGGATCTATTAGTATCTGTAAGTCTTTTACATCGAGGGTATTATTATGTAACTCTAATAATAGATATTAAATAATCATCGTTAAGTTGTTAAGATTTATTATTACTTGAGTTATGATATATATTTGAAATAAAATTATTTAACTGAACATAATCAAAATTATCTTTTTTTAATAAATACTTTCTATAATCATAACTAAGATCATGCAAAATAGATTTTCTTTCTTCGTCTTTTACATTTTCTTCACATACTAAATTTATATTCGGATTAAAACTAAGAATATTTGTCTCTAACAAGTGTTGTGAAATTACGTCGACATTAGTATATTTTTGATTGCCGGCTTAATTGTTAAAATTATAATAGTTTAAACAAAGTAAATTAAACCTTTAAGAAATATTTGTATTTTCTGATTTAGTTTTACGTAATCTTTTATAAAGAAAGAGCTTTTTATTCCAGATTTAATAATTGCCTTTAATTAGATTTGTAGACTTACTTGAAAAACGTTCATTTCGTTCATTTTTTATTTTTATTGTTAATAAATTTAATTAATAAATTAACTCAATTACTTAGATTTTAATATATATAATAAATTTACTATATAAATGTAACAAGTTATAAATTGTAGAAAAATTAATTTAAATTATTTATATGTATTCTTTATATTATATACTTAAAATTATTTGAATTGAAATAATTTAGTTTTAATTATTATATTATATACTATAAATAATTATTTATTTAAACGAATGTGGAAGCATTTTAATCAAAACAGGCCGTTTATCAATAACTTTTCATTTAAGACTATAAACTTTAATAAGTTTAATAATTTCAACTTGTTTAATAAAAATATGTTCTCATTCTACCCTTTCCAAACTAAACATTTCTCCAAAATAAGTGAAGACCTAAAACGAATTACTATATTAGTTGATAAAGAAGAATACACAAAAGAACACCACCGAGAATATGCAGAACAACTAGTATTTCTCTTAGAAAAGGATAAAGCCTTAGATTTCAAAAGAGTAATATATAACAAATAACATACAGAGCTTTATATATTGTAAAGAAAAGAATGTTCTTCTTACTACAGAAGAAGTTAATAATATATTATCACTAATATATAATAAAGAAGAAAAGCTAATGGATATGGTTTACGATTATATGCTTGATAAAAATATAGAGATGGATAGCATGTCTTTCTACTACTTAATTATGTCTGCATTAAAGTTTGATTTGTTTGTAAAAGCGTATAATCTATTTGTTCAGGTATAAATATTATGTGTAACTTTCCATATTAGAGTACTATTTTTAATGTTCCTCAAAACCTAACTGTGATATTCAGTCTATATAAAAATCTAAAACATATCAAGGACAATGAGTATAGGAAGAAGTGCAAGTCGTTTATAGATAATCATGTTAGTAAATATTTCAATGTTGATGTTGATGAGTATTATTAATTTATTTAATTTTAACTAATTTAGTGTAATAAATGTTCTTTTTAAGCAGAATGAGAATTCTGATGTAGAGGAAATTTATGTTGAGAAGTATGTTACAAATAAACAGAAAGGAAATAAAGAAGGGAGTACAAGCTCAAGTACAATAATAAGTAAATTAACAGCATTTTATTATCTCAATTATATTTTAACATAAAAATATTAATAAATTAAAATAAATTATTATAGATAAGCAGAAAGAAAATACAAATACTAACTCTCAAAATAATCAAAATAATCAAAATCAAGAGTTGAGTAAAAAGAATAATAACCAAAACAATAATACTAATAACAATAATGCTAATTCTACAAAAAATGTGGAAAATGATCAGAAAAGAATTCGAAATCAGAATAAAATGTAAAATAATACACAAAAGATATTAACATATAAAAATATATTAACATATAAACTTATAATTAATAATTACTTATTTATTCATATAGAAATAAGAAATTAATCTTTAATAAGAAAAATAACAAGAAAAGAAATCAAAAGACAGAAGATAATGAAAATAAAGAGAAAGAAGTACAGAATAACAGCGCTAGTAATTTGAATGCAACTACTTCAACAAATAATATAGGGAATACTTCAGAAAGTAATATAATCAATAGTTCTACAAATAATACAACAAGTAATTCAAGTACAATCATAAACACAAAAAATAAATATAATAGTAATACACATAACAATACTGGAATTAATAAAAATTTAAATTTAAATTTAAAACAAAATGACAATAAAGACAATAAAGATATTAAAGATATTAAAGACAATAAAGATATTAAAGACAATAAAGATAATAAAGACAGTAAAGATACTAAAGACAATAAAGATAATAAATTCTCTAAACAAAATCCAAATGAGAAAGATAAAAAGCATCCTACTGAGTCAAATACAAATACAAGTACAAATACAACCACTATGAATACAAATACAACAAATATGACTGGTTCAAATGAAACTGCTAAACTTGATCATGGAACATATGATTTTACCAATATTACCAATAGTAACCCAGACAAAAAAGGAAATATAAGTTCAAATACTACAAAAGACTTACCAAAAGACTTACTAAAAGACTTACCAAAAGATTTACCTAAAGATTTATCTAAAGATTTATCTAAAGAATTACCTAAAGAAATTCCAATAAAATCAGGTAAAATATTCAATTAAATTTAGTTCCTACAAGTAAAGACACTTTAAGTAATATAATACAAGATTTAAATAATGAAAACAGAGCTTCAAGTAAAAAGAAAAATAAAAAGAGTAAAAATAACTTAAAAGGAATTAATTTAGATGATAAAAATGCAGATAAGAACAAAAATAAAAATCGTATATTATTATAATAATTATTTTATTAGCATTTGATATCTATCCAAATAGAGAAATATTAATTGTCCATGTTAGAAATAAAACTGATGTAAGTTTAATAAATTAATAATGTAGGATGATTCTTCTGATACTGATTAATAAAATTGATGTATGTAGCTAATGAAGTTTACTCGATTAATCAGTAATATATTTTGATATATGTATTTGTTGCAATTAATAAATAATAAACATATAAAAATATTTATATAAAAATAATTAATTTTAAATAGAAAAATAGAATATTATAGTTAAATAAAATATAAGTTTATATTATTATATAAGACATAGAATTTAAATGTACCGTTAATATATTAAATTTTAATTTTACTTATTTATACTATACTAGTTATAAGTCTTAATCGTCGTCTTCGTCGCTCTCCTCTGACTCCGCTTTCTTCTTCTTGTCATTCTTCTTCTCCTTCTTGCCCCCTTTAGCACTCTTTTCACTCTTGTCGCTCTTATCCGACTTGTCCTTCTTCTTATCCTTCGCGTTTTCTTTTCCTTCATTTGGCTTGCAGATTTTGACTCCTTCTGAGTTAATGTAGTATCCCTTTAACTCGAAGTCCTTAACTTCTCTGTCGTGTCTTTCCTTATCTTTGACGTTCATCTCCTCATACTTTGCTTTGTCCTTTTCATTCATGGCTCCCCATAACTTCCCAGCTTCTACCATAACATCTTTTCCTTTAAAACCTTGAGCTGTTAATTTCTCTCTATTATCTTGTAGAAAGAATAAATAGGCTGAAGATGCTTTTTTAGGGGCTATCTTTTTATCTTTCTTGTCTCCTTTGTCAGCTTTCTCAACTTTTTGATCCTTGATTTTCTCATTCTTTGGAGATTTCGATCTTGAACGAGCCTGTATTTTTGGGTCAACTTTAGTGTCTTTTGGAGTTGGTTTGGTTTTTTGCATTTTTCGATTATAATATTTAGATTTTGATCCGCTTAAATAGTTTATCAATTTAAATTTGAATTTTAAATGGAAACTTACAAAGAAAAAGTAGAATTGTGAGCTTGGTCGGCCATGTTATTCGATAATTAGGGAAGATTATTCTTAGTTAATTTTAACACTATATGTACATCTAAATTTGGAATAGAGATAGTAATGTTTAGTTTATGAAAGTTTGTCAAAATTTTTCATTGAATATCATAAAATTTATACTGAATTAAGCAGACTAATTTATGTAGATGTACTGGTAGGGTTATTTGATGAAAGATATTCTTGTATTCTTATAATTGCAATTGTTTTGTTTTACTGAAGTTATTATTAAGTCATTTATCTTAATATTAATCAAATCAAATAATTATTTAAAATTAATTATTATTTAAATTTTTAATTAATTAATATTTTATATTATTGTTTGTTATATTAAATATTTGTTTATGAATTAAATTATGAAGATTATTATCTATGAATTTATGTTTAAAAATAATAAAATTATGTTCTTTACTATACAATATATAGAAGGTCTAATTATTTTAAGGCGTTTCGTATTTATCTTTAAAGGCAACTTAATTTAAAATAGTTTATTTGATTATTCGAACATTATTGTTAATATTGTTAATACTAATTAAAATTATAAATTATCTTTATGATTATCATTATCTTTAAGTTATTACTAAATAAAATTAATATAACGTATTTAATATTGTATTATAGCAATATTATTAATAATATTAAATAAGCTAACTACTAACGATTTCGAAATTCTTTATGAAGTAGTCTGTAAATTTTCCAAGAACGAGTCATCAGTACAAATCTTATCTAATAAGCTAATCTTCTTTTTATTTCCAAATTCATCAATATCATTTATTATCTCCTAAAAAAGATAAATCAAGTTAAATTAGGATAAAACAATCACTTACATTTCCAAATAATGTTACTGTATCAGTAAAGTTAACCATTCCATGATTATAAGGATCAAGTATACTTAAATATCTATCTTTATTTTCTTCAATATTTTCTGTGTGTGCAGATAAGTGATTCAATAATAGACTAAATTCTATTTCGTTAAGTAAACCATCATTATTCGAATCGCATTTTTTAAACAAAATTGAAAAGTTTTTTAAGAATTTGTCTCGTGATTTAATTTGAAAGTCTAATAGGATCTATAGAAATAATAATAAAAATAAATTAAATAGAAAGTATAGATATTTTATATAGTTATATTAGTATATATATACCTTTTGGAAATCTTGATAGAGGATTTTGTATTCGATTTTAACTTTTGAAAGCATTAAAGCTTCATCTCTTGATAGTTTTTTATTATTTTCGTTTATTTTTGGAATTTCCATTTCCTTTTTCTTTGCGAATTCCAATATTTTACTTTCTAAATACTTTGCGTCGTCATTTTCGTATACGTAGTATATTATTCCTTTCCATTCTTCTTCTGAAAGATAGCTGTCAGACTTTTGCTTTACTATGTCTTTAATATGAGCGTTTGATTTTAATGGATTTTTGGCTTTTAAAAAGAACTAAAAAGGAAAGTTTTAGTTAAGGTTATATATTGTTAAGTAGTTGAGGTTATAGCTAATGTTATAGTTAAGTTATTTTATATTATGTTAATATGTAAATAATGAATTACAGTAAGTATTTCTTGTATTGTTGATTTTAATCTTTGTATTACTAGGCGTGAGTCTTCTTCGAGTTCATTTCGTAATATCTATATTAATGAAATAAATAAAATATTAAGAATAATTATTACCTTTCCAAATAGACATATATCACTATCCTCAGCTGAAAATATTTTTACTCCATTTACCAAACTAGATGCCCATTCTATTACCAAATTCTAAATTTATAACTAAATCTCATTACCTTTAAACCATACTTATGATTTAAAAATGTATACATATGTTGTTCCATCGTTTCTTTTGGCATCTTATTATCAATGCACTTCTTATCAAAATGTGTTTTAGAATCATATATCTCATCAATCATTTCTCTTATTGATTTTTTAGTTATAAGCTTAGAGCCTGTTGGAGCTACAATAACCGAAACATTGTTATTTTTCTTTGATTGATGGGTATCAATATATGTAGTAGGAACATTCTGATAGTCTCCACCCATATTATTTGTATTTATATTAAACTTGACTGTATTATTATTTTTATTCAATTCATTTGTTGTTAGTCCTTTCGCGCTTTTTATTAGTTTATCTGTCATTACTTTATTTTCCTTTTCTAGTCGTTCTATTTTATCAAGGAGAAATTGTTTGTCATCTTCGTGTTGTTTAACTAAAAATTCCTTTTCATTTGTAAGATTCTTTACTTTTTCTTCTAAGTACCCTGAGCCGTCGGTTTGTACTGGAATCTTATAGGCGTTTTCAAGTTGGATTTTGAAATATTCAGCCTTTTCTTCGATTTTGAGATTGAGTTTCATTACAATATCAAAAATTGACTCAAATGACTCTTTGAAGTTTTTTAATATTTCGTCTAAGATAATTGATGATTCTTTTTCTCTTCCTTCCATATACTCAAAATAACTTTCATTAAAATAGGAAAATATTTTAATTTTCGACTATATATCATTAAACAAATTTATACATACATTTAAAACATTAGCAGCATAATAATAATTCGGAACTGAATTATCAACACTTTTATTAATTTTATCAATTTCATTCTTCAACAAGATTTGGAAATCTTCAAAAAATACTTTTTGCTTTTCTTTACTTATCGTCTTTAACTTATCATTTATTTTTGTAAAAATTGTATTAAAATTAGAAATTTCACTATTTAAAGAGAAGTTTTCTATTTCCTTGTCATCAATATCGATTATATAAGTTTCTTCTCTAGTTGATTTCCCATTTAAATAAATTAAATTAGGTAAGTTATTTAAAATCATTAACGCTTCTGACTGAGTCGAGAGATTAATTTTTAGATCGATTAAGTTAGGAATAGTTGATAGTACTATACTTGTTTTTTCAAACTAAAAATTATTAATAATTATTATAAATGTATTAACTTACATTACTAAAAGGGTTGTTTGTTATATCTATTGATCTTAAGCGAGTAAGTTTTGATAAGTCGTTTGGTAAATGTTCGAAGTGATTACCTTGGAGATCTACATCTATTAGCTCTTTGAATTTTTCAAGCTCTTTAAATACTAAGTTTGCATCGCGGAAATTTTTGTGCTTTAAATCTAATGAAGTTGCATTTTTATTTTGATTGTAAACTTCTTTGAGTTCTTTTAGTTCCATTTTTGTTATAATTTTATTATAAAATTTGAGTATTGTTTTATTTGTTATTGTGATAAGAATAAAATATTAATATTTTTGAATTTTATGATTATGAATTTATAAATTTATAAATTTATATTATAATTAAAGTTATTTAGACTAGCTTTAAAATATTATTTGAAAGTAATATACTTACTAAATATTAATGTTATTATTAAATTTAATATAATTATTATTATCACAATGTAATTAACTTCTATATACTATAAAAATGTCTAAAAAGGATGAAACAAATCAAGATTATGAAATCACTCCTGATATTTTATTTGCTCGTATAATGATACTAGAAGACGAATTACTCAAAAATAAATTAAACAAAGACACAATGAACGAACTATTAGATTTATACACTGTAAACTTAAACATAAACTTATAATAAAACTTACCTACAATTACATCATTTAATAACAACTTAACCATATATTTAAATTAATTCCTAGGTCGCTTCTGAATTTTACCAAGAAAACGGAATGACAAAAGCTTTTAATTCAAACATTCAAAAAATGAAAAACTTTTTCCAACACGAAAAGATACAAAGCCTTATTAAAAAAGATCGTACTAGTAATTTCAACATAAATTTTAAAACTCCACCTGTTAATACGATTTCTATACGCGATATTAAAACTGACAACTACGATGATTATGATAAACCTGGCTGTAAGACTGACAGAATAGTCCCTACTTTAGATCTTAATACATTACGGGATCGTAATCAGAAAAAAGAAAATTTGAAAAAGAAAATGGACGACTCAAAAAAAGATGTTATAGGAGAAGTACGTGATATGATTAGTTCCTTTACAGCAAGAGAAATAACTCCAGAAATTAAGTCGAATGAGATTAACTCGCAGACTGTATCGTTTAGGGCTAGGTTGGATAAAAAGAAAATAATGAAGACGACTAAGTCATCGAAATCTCTTGTGGGAATAAAATTTAAAGAGAATTATGATAAAGAGAATAAGGATGGGGATAGAGATAGAGATGTCAGAGCGAGTTCGACTGATGATTTGAAGTTTGTGTATAGTAAAGATAAAAACCATAATAGTCGTTATTTGTCTTTTCATACTGAGATTGATCATAATAATAAAAAGATTGAGAAATTTGTCAATCCAATTGAAGACTATGAGGAATTTGATCTAAATGATCCAGACAGTTTTGATAACAACCGCAAAAACAGAAATTTAACTACATATAAAAAACATAATCCAAACAATAACAATAAAAAAGGAATATTAACAAATAAAATCCAACCTAAAAATATATTCCATAATAACAGCAAATATGTTAAATCATATAATAATATAGACTTAAAAGACACAGAATATGCTGATTTAACACACGCAAAAGTAATTAAACCAACAAATAATATTGTATACGATAAAAAGAGAAACTCATTTAACCTAACAAAAACTAAGTTCTTTGAAATACATAGAAATTTAATGACTCACGCAGTAAAATAATACTATAATACTTATATTTATAACTATAATTATTAATTAGGTTGCCAAAACAAAAGAAATCGACAACAACTTTATAGAAGAATTTTTCCATTCCCAGGCAATGGCTGACATCTTCGAAAAAGAATTAAATAACTTCTTTAATAAAGTTTTTAAATCAAAGATTAATTGGATTACAAAAATTCAAGAAGATATAGAGAAATTAATAGACACATATCCTAAATTATACGAGGAAAAACTAAGATCCATCAATGATAGATATGAAGATGAATTAAAAGAATTAGAAGTTGATTTGAATCATGGTAAGCTATTTAAACTAATAAAACTAATAAAACATCAAAAATATTTTATAACTTTTACAACAACTTTTATAATATCTTAGATAAAAAAGGAGATCTAAGTTATAAAATCTACACTGACATAATGAATGATAAAAATGATGAAATTAATGAACTAAATAAATTAAAAAAGGAAATGATTGAGGAAGTATTTTCACAATCACAATCTGAAGAAGACTTTTTGAATGAAAAAAAATTTAAATTAGCATTAGACGAGCATAAGCATAATATATTACTTAAGTTGAAAACTCTATTTATAAATACATGCGATTTACAAATAGAATATAAACCATTGGAAACAGTAGAAGAAGTGAGATAGTAATAGACGTACTTTGATAGTATTGATCGTAGTGATAGTATTAATAGATTTTTAAATGTAGTTGTCGTTAATTATAGTTTTAATGGGAACATTAATAAATAATTAATTATAATTTGATTTAGATTGAAATTAAATTTTTACAAATAAACTTTATTTTTAATGAAATGGAAATGTAATAGTAATTATAACTAGATTATGTTATTATCATATGATATTATTTATATACTACATCGCATGTTTATATCATCATAGCTTAAGCATATTCCTATTACGATTATGTTTATATTCATATTCATTCTAATACTTACACATATACTAATCCGAATCTTCGTAATCATAATCATCCTCGTCTTCACTTGGATCTAACTTATCAGGCATATTAGAATTATCAAATAATCTAAATATAATAAATATAATATTTAATAGGTTAACAAAACTATTATTTTACTTTTTTAGCATTTCTTCTTCTTTATCTTTAATAAACTTAAACTTCTGCTCATGGCTTTTATCTTTGTTGTTAGTATCAACAATAACTTCATAAAGTTGAATTTGTTTCTTTTTTGCTTTGACCAGCTCCATTATTTTTAAATTTATTTCATTACTAGATATAACAATCTTTTGCTTTTTCTTTAATATACTCCTTAGTTCATTATAAAGATTTCCATAATTAAGTTCCTTTTCTTTTAAAATAACTAAGTCTTTGCTCTTTGTTTGGGTTTCAATATCTTTCTATAAGAGATTTTAGTAAGAAATTATAATATAAATAGACAAACTTATATGTGTTTTATATTTACCTTTTGCTTATATTCACTATCTAATAGCTTATATTTTGAAAACAAAACATTATTATCTTCTATATATTCTTTATTCTCCTCTTGTATCTCGCCAATAAACGAATTAATTTCATTCAAGCTTAGCTTTAGTTTATCATATTTCTTTAACTTGTCGTTGTACTCATCGTTATAAATCTTTTCCATTTTTTTAATCATATTAATATAGATTGATTCACCGTTAATAATTTCTTTTAGGCCATTAGCTTCATTATTCTAATAAATAAAATAAATGATAGTATACTTACCTTCCTTTTTAACGACCTT
>Ga0100378_1001237_pt1 | contig 27365 bp, 37 predicted proteins | sample CryGeymeta201502_FD_81535 | JGI IMG/M metagenome (GOLD analysis project Ga0100378, IMG submission 81535) | Groundwater microbial communities from Crystal Geyser aquifers in Utah, USA - Crystal Geyser metaG 2015-02 | ecosystem: Environmental > Aquatic > Deep subsurface > Groundwater | place: USA... | reverse complement strand
GACGACGACGACGACGACGACGACGACGACGACGACGACGACGACGACGACGACGACGACGACGACGACGACGACGACGACGATTAGCGCCCGGGCCTTCGGGCCCTTCGCGCGGGCATGTTCGGATCGACGTGGACTCTGTCGATCGGGGCGTGTGGGATCGGGAACCGCTGGGTACTAACCCAGATCCCGACCCGGGTTCGAGTCCCGGGCCGCGCATCGCCAGCAAGGCGAGGAAGAAGGACAAGATGATCAAGTTCAATCTGGAAGCACTGTCGCAGTTCGCTAACGACCCGTCCGAGATGGACGGCCGCGCTCTCGCTGGTCTCGCCCGCGCGGGACTGATCGAGAGGAAGGAGGGAGCGGTTGCCTACGAAGGCGCCAAGCTGACCAAGGGAGCGAAGACGCTTCTCCGCGCGGGTGAACTCGGCTGGTCGGAGTAGGACAAATGCGCACAACCGCGATCGACACGGAGACCTTCCTCTTCTTCGCGGGTTACATGGCCCCGGAGCTGGTATGCGTCTCGTTCGCGGACAAGCGCGGCGGAGTGATCGCACACTCCGACCCCGCGCTGGAGTCGTGGCTCCGGGAGCGTCTCGAAGAGCGGACGGTCTGGGCGAATGCTCCCTATGACCTGGCCGTGATCGCGGCCAAGTTCCCGCGGCTGGTCCCGGTCATCTTCCGGGCCCTGGATGACGGGCGGATCCATGATGTCCAGACCCGAGAGAAACTTCTTGATCTGGCTCGCGGGACCTTCCGGTTCGAGGAAGACGACGAGACCGGGGAAGTCCGGGTCAAGGGTTACTCCCTCTTCGAGATCACGCTCCGAAGGCTTGGACGCCGACTCGAGAAGGATATCTGGCGCCTCCGATATCATGAGCTCTGGGGCAAGCCGATCGAGACCTGGCCGAGCGGAGCTCTGGACTACGCAACGGAGGACGCTCGCGCGACCTTGGACGTGTTCCGATCCCAGCGCAAGCTCCGGGCCTACCTAGGGAACGAAGCCGCCCAGGTTCGGGCACACTTCGCGCTTCATCTCATGACTTGCCACGGGTTCCGGACGGACCCGGACGCGGTCGAGGAACTCCAAGCTCGAGTCATCGAAGAGATCGCGGAGGTCAAAGCCGAGCTGGTCAAGGCCGGACTGGTCCGGGAGGACGGATCCCGGGACATGAAGGCCGCGATCCGTCGGATGATCAAGGCCCAGGGATCGGAGGTCGTCTTGACGAAGACCGGCCTCGAGCTCTTGGCCGACGGGGTCAAGCTCCGGAGGATCCTCCGACGCGCGAAGCGGGAGGGGAAGTTCGTCTCCGTCTCTCACGACGCGGCGATCTATTCGGGGGACGACACCATGATCGCGTTCGCGCGATACGGCCAGCTTCGGAACCTGATCACGGGGTCGATCAAGGATCTTCGCGGAGGGACCATCCTCCCGATCCAGTCCCGGTTCGAGGTTCTCATGGAGACGGGCCGGACGAACTCGAGCTCCCCGAACATCCAGAACCTTCGCCGTGCGCCCGGGGTCCGGGAGTGTTTCGTCCCGCGTCCAGGCTATGTGATCGTCGCGGCGGACTACTCGTCCGCGGAGCTCCATACGCTGGCCCAGGTTTGCTTCGAGCTCTTCGGGTTCTCGAAGCTCCGAGAAGCCTTGAACACGGGTCTCGACGTCCATCTCTGGCTCGGGGCCAAGCTGGCCCAGGTCTCCTATGAAGACGCGGTCCTCTTGATCGAGGCCGGGGACGACCATATCAAGGACATGCGCCAGCTTGCGAAGGCCGCGAACTTCGGCTTCCCCGGCGGATGTTCGGCGCGCCGCTTCGTGGCGATCGCCAAAGCGTGGGGGGTCGACATCTCGCTCCGCGAAGCGGCCAAGCTGAAAAATCTCTGGCTCGAGACCTGGCCCGAGCTCTCGCTTTACTTCGCGTACATCTCGAAGTGCGAGGTCGGGAATGGTCTTTATTGGGTCAAGCAAGTCCGGTCCGAGCGGCTCCGATCGAACTGTACCTACACGAGCGCGTGTAACAGCTACTTCCAAGGGCTTTGCGCGGACGGAGCGAAGGCCGCTCTCTACGCGGTGACGAAGGCCCAGTTCGATCCCGAGTCCCCGCTCTTCGGGACCGCGTGTCTGGCCTTCATCCACGACGAGATCCTGATCGAAGTCCCGGAAGACCGAGTTCATGAAGCCGCACTCGAGCTCGCTCGGATCATGGAGACCGAGTTCAATCGCTTTACTCCCGACTGTCCGACGCGAGCGGAGGCAACCGCGATGCGCCGATGGACCAAGAAGGCCAAACCCGTTTACGAAGAGGGACGTCTAGTCCCGTGGGAACTAGCAGCATGACCAAGGAAGAGATCCAGACCGCACTCCGAAAACTCCGACGGGCCCAGGCCAAGTTCGGACACGACAAGACCAGGGCCGCGAAGATCCGCGAGCTCGAAGAGATGGAGGCCAAGTCATGAAGAAGATCCTAGAGTTCGGCGCCGCGGCCTTGATCGCGGGAGGTTTGACCGCGGTCATGATCGCTTGCGTGATCTACCGCGCAACCGACCCGGGCCCGAAGCCCGAGCTGGGTCCAGACCCTCGAGCGGTCAAGCTCTCGAGGGAGACGCCGTTCATGCTCGAAGGAGCTCTTGGATGAACCCGCCTTCCGTGATCAAGGTCCGGGTCGAGGTCGTTCACAGGGCCCCAGTCTTGACGGACGGAGTTCATGTGTTCTGGAGGGACGGCGCCCGCGTCCGCTGGGCCCTGATCGATTGGTCGGACAACGGACTCGGGACTCGGACCCACGGAGCCGCGGAGGGCTTGCTCTGGGCGATCGAAGACGCCTGGTCCGAGAGGATGCGCGAGCCATGAGCCACGCGGACCAGCTCGAGAACATGATCCAGGGCTTGACCCAGGGTCGCTGGGTCCGGACCGGGAACGGGACCGGCCTGGAGTTCGTGGTCGAGACGGACAACGGTCCAGACGTGACCTTCATCTTCGACGGAGCCGAGAAGCTCCGGAAGATCGAGGTCGCGGAAGATCCGAAGCCGACCGTTTCGAGCTTGGATCCCGGCTTCCCCGGTCACAACGTCGACAAGACTGCCCAGGTCAAGGCCGAGATCGAGAAGGCCAAGACCCTGATCCTGGCTCCGCTCGCACGCGAAGCCCTCGACCGAGCTCTGGAGTTGCTCGGATGATCGACGTTCCGCTAGCCTGGGTCGGGTCGAAGCGGAACCTGATCGAACGCCTGGCCCCGAGCATCCCGCGGCCGAGTTCTGGCCGGATGGTCGTCCCGTTCTTCGGGTCCGGAGCGGACTCCCTCTTCTTCGTACGGGAGGGTCTCGACGTGCTCGCCTCCGACGCGAACCCCGATCTCGTCCGGCTTGCGAACGAGCTCGAGGACGCATGGATCCGCGGCCTCGAGCTGGTCGAGTCGATCGATCGAGAGACCTATCTCGCGGTCCGGGCCGAGTTCAATCGGACACGCGACCCCGCGCTCTTCCTGATCCTGGTCCGGACGTCTTTCAACTCCCTGGTACGGTACAATCGGAAGCGAGAGTTCAACGTCCCCGGACCGAAGAAGGTCGGGAGCTGGGCTCCGTCGGAGCGGGTCGTCTCCGAGTTCGCGGACATGGTCGAGACGATCGGGGGCGTGGACTGTCTGGACTTCGAGGCCGCGCTGGCCCGGGTCCGTCCCGGAGACGCGGTCTACCTTGACCCTCCGTACTTCCAAGCTGGAGTCGACTATCTCCCAGAGCGATTCGACCATGAACGGCTCTTCGATCTGCTCGCCTGGCTCCCGGTCCCGTGGGCTATGAGCAACTCGCCCGCGGCCGCGGACTACTTCCCCGGGGCCCGGGTCGTCCAGCTCGAGCGAGCCGGGGTCGTGAGCTCGAAGGGCTCGGACCGCGGCCGCGTCCGGGAGGTCTTGATCGTGAACGAGGTCGACGCATGAAGATTGGATCGCTCTTCTCCGGGATCGGAGCCCTCGACCTGGGTCTGGAGTTCGCAACCCAGGGCCGGACGGTATGGCACGCGGAGAAGGACCCTCGAGCTCGGGCGGTCCTGGCCCGACACTGGCCCGGAGTCCCGGTCTTCGAGGACGCGGCCGAAGCGGTCCGAGCTCCGCGGGTCGACTTGCTCGCGGGAGGGTTTCCATGTCAAGACATCTCGCAACTCGGGAGCCGCAAAGGTCTCGACGGGGAGAAGTCGGGGCAATGGTCCATCTTCCGGGACGTGATCGAAGCACTGGAGCCGAGTTATGTCTTCATCGAAAATGTTGGAGCCCTTGCCCATCGCGGACTTGATCGCGTTCTCCATTCGCTTGCCGCGCTCGGGTTCGATGCGCAGTGGGATCGTGTCCGGGCGTCCTTCGTCGGAGCCCCGCACGCGCGCGCTCGGACCTTCGTCCTGGCCTACTCCGACACGGTCGGACTCCGGGACGTCGCGGCGCGTCGGTTACACGGCCGATCGATCGAGTCACTCCGGGAGGACGCTGGTCGACGCTATGCTGATCTACCACGCGCAACCGACGGGCCGCGGAAACCCGACCCGGGATCTGGCCGTGGTCTTGTCCCCGGAGTTCTGCGAACGGCTCATGGGTCTACCTCCCGGATGGACCGAGATCGACGGGCACGCCTGGCTTTGATCGGGAACGCGGCGAACGTGGACCAGGTCGAGATCGCCTTCTTGATCCTGGCCCTACGCGCGATCGAGGATGGACCATGAAGAAGTTCTCCGTGAAGATCAACATGAACCCCGCGGACCTGGCCGTGAACGCGGCCTTCCGGGCCGGCAAGAACCGACGGGGAGGGACGAGCGTCCGCAAGTCCGACCGCTACGCGGGTGCCCGCGCGCTGGTCGGGGAAGCGTCCATGCTCCGGGCGATGGAGCTCGGCTTCGAGACGCTCACGGAGCCCGCGTGTGTCGTCCTCCGCTGGTCCTGGGACGACCGGGAGCCGGACGTCGACGCGCCAATCAAGGGAGCCCTGGACGCGCTCCAGGACGCCGGGATCCTGGAGGACGATCGGATCGTCTCGACCTTGGTCGTGATCAAGAGCCGCGGGGAGCCCGCTCTCGAGGTCTGGGCCGGCCCGGACACGCTGGCCGCGCGGGTTGTGGCCTGGGTCCGGTCGGTCTTCAGGGCGGGATGACCTCGAACCCAGGCGCCTGGAGGACGCTCTCGGCCTCCAGCTCGGCTTCGGCGTGGCACCGGCAAGAGACCGGCTCCCCTGGGAAGCCAACGCCTGGGACGCCTTCCGACCACGTGAAGAGCTGGCCTTCGAGCGCGCGGTGTTCGGGCCGCTCCCGGGAGTCCAGCTTCCCGCGCCAGCGCGCGGCCGCGATCCCCGCCGCGACTTGCCGCGATCGGGTCAAGGCCAGATTCAACTTCGCCAACTGGTCCCGGGCGATCAGGTCCGCGTGGGCTTCGACCCGGACCGTGATCACCCGCCCGTCCTTGGTCATCCGCTTTGTCGGGATCTGGCTGGGGACGCCCTTCTTCTTCCATTGCCGAAGAAGCCGCTCCCGGAGCTCCTTCGGATCACCCGAGCCCAGGACTTGCTCCCGAACGACCTGGTCGCGGAGGGCTTCGACGATCCCAGACTCGAGCGTCGAGACCAACTTCACATTCTCGGTCACGAAGAGATCGATGATCGCCCCGACCTCCGCGTTCGGTTTCACGACCAGGACCGTCTTCCCCGCGAAGTTCGCGGGTTCGTCCCCGGGGAAGGGGAGCTCGGCCCGTCCTTGATCGTGACCAAGGACCGCATAGTTCGGGCCGAGCGCGAGCCGGATCCCCTCGAAGAAGAGCCTCCGATGGGAGAAGTTGACCCGCTCCCCGACCGCTCGCGTCTTCCGCTCGATCGAGTCCCCGAAACCCGCGAGCTCTTCTTCGACCTCCCGGAGAGCTCGATCGATCTGGGCCTGGTCCGCGGAGTCGATCGCCGGGACCAGGACCCGCTCGATCACGGCCAGCGCCCGAGCGTCCAGGGTCGAGAACGACCTGGACAGATCGTCCGCCGCTCGTTTCGGGAATGGCTGGTCGAGACCGAGAATGGTCATGCCGCGGCCCCGAGAATACGCGCGAGGATCTCTCCGTCCTCCGCGGAGAACTCCCCGGCTTCGACGCGACGGGCGATCGCTGGAAGGACCGCGTCGAGAATGTCCCCGGCGTCTCCCCGAGCCTTGCCCGCAATCGGGATGATCTGGCCGTTCCGGATCCGCTCGTCCCGAGCTTCGTCCGGGGACTTGACCCCGAAGGTCAAGAGGATCTGATCACGCTGGGCTTCGCGGAGTTCGGTCTCGGATCGCTCCTTCTCCGTCGGCTGGTACAAGGACGGGAAGGTGATCGTCCATTCCGTGGGGATGCGCTCCCCAGCCCGCTTGCGGGCCGCGAAGATGATCTCCAGCGCTCGATTGATCGCGGGGATCAGGAACTTCTTCCGGGCCGCGTCGACTCCATCGTAATAGTTCGCCAGCTCGGAGCCCGCGGAGTTCGCCAGACCGGAGCCTTCGGCCCGCTGATTCAAGAGGACCATCCCAGGGTAATCCGTCGACCGCGTGAGCGCGTCGACGAACATCTTCAAGAGATCCGCGAGCCCGGTCACGGTCCGAGTGCTCTCGGCATAATCGTCCTTCTTGTCCAGGGCCAGAGTGTGCAAGTTGTCGACCGCCCAGCGAATGGCTTCGATCACCTTCTCGATCTCGGCCTTCGCTTCGGGCCCGCCGCAAACCTGATCGCGGAACCCGTCCAGCTTCAAGATCATGATCGACAGTTCGTGCATGACGTTGCGTGCGTAGCCCATGACCTCCCCGAGCTGGGTCAACTCTCGGATCACGCGGTCGAGGACCGACGGGCCCCAACCTCCGCGAGAGATCAGCCGGGTCGGAGGGACGCGGACCCCGTCGAATCGGACAACACGGGAGCGATGGATGGTCCGGACCGAGTCGCTGCCGAACGGAACGAAGACATCGTAACGCTCCGGGTTTCGGAACGCCCGAGCTCCGAGCCCGGGGTTATACGCGGACGGGACCACGAACGGAGATTCCAAGACCTGGAGATTGATCAGCTTGGACACGTTGTCCAGGATCAAGGGCTCGGACATCTTCTTCCCGTCGTTCGCGTTGAAGAAGACCAGGCTCCCGCCATAGAGACGGGACCATCGCCACGCGTCCCCACACTCGTCCAGGACTTGCAAGTCCTCGACCTGGCTCTTGATCGACTTGATATCGAAGCCTTCGTCCGCGGCTTCGATGTCGAAGCCCGAGCGGATCGCGTCGTCCACGATCCGATCGATGATCCGCGCGGCTAGAGCGTCTTGTTCGTAGAGAACATCCAGCTCCGAAGTCGAGAGGTCTCCCGCCCGGTAGAGAGCGGAGCCCTGGGACTTGTCTCGAGACCCCCCGAGTCCAGTGATTAGGTTCGCGTAAGCGTCCAGCTTTTGTTCGGTCATGGTGATCACAAGTAGGCCCGGAGCGGTCCGGCCGGTTGATCGTGTTGGAGGAAGAGCTCATGGATCGCCCAGACCAGGGCGTCCAATCGGTCGGGGGACTTGGACATGGTCGCATCCCAGCTAGTGAGCTGGTCCTCCAGCTCGGGGAGGACTCCGACGTGATGGATCAGGCCGCGTTCATAGAGAGCGGCCACGGGCTCGGCTCGAGTGACCTTCCCCCGGCTGGCCCGGACCGCTTTGAAGTTGACCTTCGGGTCAAGACCTCGAAGGGTCGTCTCGACCATGTCCCCGCCGTTGTTCACTTCCCCGACGATCAGGTCTGCGCGGAAGCGATGGTAGGCCGCGATCGCGGCGCGGGCCCAGCCCAGCGGGGACGCCTTCAAGGTCCGGTCCGCGAGCGCGTATCCGTGCCCGTTGGCGCCCAGCCCCGCGACGATGATTCCGCTCTCGTCGGAGTCCTCGTTCGCGGTGACGGCGGGATCGATTGCGACCACGACCCGGCGAAGCTGGACGCCGACAGACTCCAGCGCGCGATCGAAGCGTCCGTCCAGGCATCGGATCCGGTTGCGCTCGATCTCTTCGTAGGACCAGAGCGCCCGATCGTTGTCGACCAAGAACTCCCCGTAAAGCTCTTGAAGTCCGGCCCGGGTCCCTTCGTAGATCTCGCGGTATCGGGCCCGCGCAGAGCGGGGGAGATACGGGTTATCGAAGGTCGCGGCTCGAGTCACGACCGACCCGGCCAGCTCTTCGAGCTTCCGGAGATCCGGATTCCGGATCGGCGTCGTGGTCAAGAGCGCTCGCATCCAGCCCACGCGGAGGGCTGGCTCGATCACTTCGATCCAGGTCTTGAAGAGGTCGGTCCAGTGTGCGGGTTCGTCCGCCCACACGAAGGAGAAGTTCGGCCCGCGGATGGACTCCGGTTTGTCGGCCGAGAAGACTCGACCGCGGACCCCGTTCGGCCAGATCAAGAGCCCGTTTCCAGGTTCCCAGCGGGGGCGGAAGTCTGGGGTCGAGGTCGCAAGGATCCCGGAAGGACCCTCGATCATCGTAAACCGAGCGTCCGAGTAGGTCCGACCGATGATCCCGATCTCGCCGCTCTTGATCTTGGACTTGTCGCGGGCGGTCTCGTTCGTGACCTTCCCGCCCGTGTAGGTCTTCCCCGCTCCGCGGCCACACCGGAGGATCCAGCGGGTCCAATCGCCCAGAGGCGGGGTCTGATAGGGGAGCCTCCAGAGTGACCAGTCGGCCAGAGTCCGGTCGGCCGCGGCATCCGAGAGTGAGTCCACGAACGCGTCGATCTGATCGACTCGCAACCCGCGGACGAGATCAAGGATATCCGGGCCGACTCGGGCGCTCATTCTCCTTCGGACCCTTCGAGAAGTTCGCGGAGCTTCTCTTTCAAGAGGTCGCGGGGATCGACCTTGACCAGCTCCCCGGCGTCGTCGTCCATGACTCCGCGTGCGGGCTGGGTCGAGTAGAGTTCCGGCCAGCGTCGCTGTAGGTACCAGCGTTGTGCTTCGGGCCCCGCATTCAAGACGCCGTCCCGCAAGATGCGATCGTGTGCTTCGCCTTCGGCCTTCTCGATCGCTTCGACGAAGAGACCGCGGGGCCCTAGCTCCGTGATCGTCCCTTCGTCCAGGGCTTGCCGCTCGGCCTTGCCCTCTCGGATCCAGGCCGACCAGAGTCCGTTCGAGACCTCGAGCCTTCGCCGTGTCGTCTCTCGGAAGGTCCCGGTCGCAAGGATCTTGACCGCCCGTTCCCGGATCGCTTTGGTCGGGTCCTTCTTGATCGAAGTCTTCTTCCGTTTCGCCATTACTCGATCCCGTAGGTCGACGCGAGCGCCGAGAGGATCTCCGCGATCGGCTCGCTCTCGACCAGCTTCGAGACCATCTCCCCCGCGGTCTCTCGGAGGATCCGATGGAGCGGGAGGTCGGAGACTTCGTTCGCCTTCGTGAGTCGGCGCCGGTAGTTCTGGTCGATCTCCGACTCGGTCCTGGGCGTCCGGAGCTCGGCCCCGACCGCGTCGAGACCCGCGCCCGTGAGACGCTCGATCAGTGCGGCCCGGTTCCGGGAGCCGGTCTCTTCGGCCTTCAACGCCGTCCCGATCGCGGAGGCGAAGTCGGAACGGAGCGCTCCGCGGATCGCCGCGGTCGGAGCGTTCTCTGGGGGTCGGACCATTTGTCCGATCAGGACCCGACAAGCGAGCTCCGCGAGAACGGCCGAAGCCTCGAACTGGATGGTCTGGGATTGGATGTTTACCTGGATCATGGTCTTGTCCTACTCAAACGCTCCGAGAGCTCGGATGCGCGCCTTGCTCATGATGACATCATCGCCGGGAGTGTTCGTCCGGAATCGGATCGAATAGGTCTGGATCCCGGCGCCGAGAGTTACCTGGATGAAGGTCGAGAAGATGCAATCATCGCCCAGGGTCTCGAACTCTTGCGTGTGCGATTCGATCAACCCGCCCGGACCGAAGACATCGATGATCGCGCGGGTCGTGGTCGCGGCCCCGCCCCCGAGTCGAACCGACGCCTTGAAGTCGATCCAATACTGGCCTTGTGGGTGCCCCGGGCTCCCGGCGGAATCGAGCCCGAGCGATACCTTCGTGACATTCACGCCCGCGCTCTCGGTCGTGTCGCCCAGGTCTTCGTCGAACTCGAACCCGAGCCCGGCCGACGTGGACCAAGCCCTTTGCTTCCCGGCCGCGCCCCCGCCCGGAGCTCCGTCGTCGTCGGTCCATTCGAGGCCGCCGCGTCCGAAGCCAGCAAAGCCGGTTTGCTTCCAGATATCCCCGTCGACGTCAACCGCGGGGGCGTTCTGGGGTTCGAGCCAGAGCGTTCCGCGCTGGACCGTCCCGGCCCCGGCGATCTCGAAGCGCCCGGCCGGTCCGCCCCCGACTTGTCGCTCCGCGACCAGGGCCGACCCGGTCCCGGTCGCGTAGGCTTCGAGCCCGTGGGCGGCCCCATTGCCGGTGAACCGTCCGCCCCCGCCCGTGGCCCCGCCTTCGGCGTCCAGGCCCCGCCCAGAGCCCCCGCCCGTGAAGACGCCCCCGTCCCCCGCGGCCGCGGCCGCTTCGACGCCGGGGCCGGTCCCCGAGTTGTCCGCGAGAATCGCGGCATCCGAAGACCCGGACTCCGCGAGAAGCCCGAAGCCGCTCCCGAAGGACGAGATCCGCGCGGCATACGTGGCGAAGCTCGAGTTCGAGGACACACGGAGCGGTTCGTCGGCCGACGCGGTGAACCCGAGAGCGAGAGCGGCGATCGCCGCTTTCCCGTCCGCGTCGGTCTCGACCACGTGAGCGTCGAGATCGGCCGAGCTCGTCCCCAGAGCGATCCAGTCCGTGATCCAGGTCCCGGTCAAGTCGAAGAGGTAGTTCACCCATTCGGCATTGATCCCGTTCCCTGGGATGAACCCTTGCGAGAGGGAGCCGGGGACGATCTTGGTCGGGAGTCCGACCGCGGGACCCGAGCCGAAGAGCGCGTCCGTTGCGAACGTGTAGGTCGTGGCTGGCTTTGTTGGCATGGCTTTACTCGCACTCCCCGAGACCGATCTGGATCGTGAGTCCCCAGACCGCGGCGCCCGGGACGACGACGCTCGCGGATCCCCAGATCCCGCCGTTCGGGATCGGGCCGACCGAGTCGGAGTCCCAGAGAGAGTTCGGCCCCAGGACGAAGATAACCTGGCCGAGAACCCCGGCCCAGGTCGCAACGCAAATGAAAGAGACCAGGATCAAGAGCTCGTCCAGAGCGATCCCGGGGATCGATAGCGTGTAGCTATAGGGCTGGTAGCTCTTCAAGACGATCGGGTCCGGACCTGCGCCGATGAAGGTCCGGACGATCTGGAGAAGATTGTTATGGGTCCCGGTGTAGTTCGCTTCTTCCCGCTTGGACGAGAGGATCAAGTCCCGCTGGATGAAGAGGAAGGTCCGATAGCGATCATCGTCGAACCCGCGGCGGGGGAGCTTCAAGATTCGACCGAGCTTGTCCAACTGGTCCCCGACCGCGGTGTCCAGGTCGAAGCTCCGGGACACGTCCAGGGCCGCGTCCTCGAAGTTCCCGAGTCCCGCGACCAGTTCGCAAAGCATGTCCCGGAACTTGCGGTTCCCGGTCGTGTCGTCCATTTGAACGAGGACCCGATCCTGGGCGAACGCACACGCGCGCTCGGGGCCGTCGCCGGACGAGAGACCCCAGAGATTCCCCCACTTGTTCCCCCACTTCATACGACCACGACCTGGATGTTCACGGAGTCGAAGTTCGGCCGCTCTTGTCGACCGAGAACGAGAGGGTCCGAGAAGGGTCCGACCAAACTGGTCCGCGAGAGCTGGACGATCACGTCCGTCGCGCCCGCGATCTCCCCGGCTTGTTTCAGGGCCCAAACGATCGCTTCGTATTCGCCCGCGAGCTGATCCCGTCCGATGCGCGAGAACTCGCTCTGGGCCGTCTCGAGGATCTGGTCTTCGGCAACCGCGGCCAGGTTCGGGGAGACGATTTGCTCCGTCCCCGCGGTCGAGATGGTCACGCTTACGTAAATCGGGACCTGGTCGATCAGGTCGAAGGAGACGTCCTCGATCTCGCCTTCGATGTCCTCGACCGGCCGTGTGTAGTCCGTCCCGTAGGCAAACCCACCCGCGCCCATGACCGAGAAGATCGCCTCGCAAATCTCGTCTTGGAGCGCGACCGGGGGCGGACTCGGGGTCGTCTCGACGCTCACGCGGAACGCCTTGAAGGGGATCCCTTCGTCGTCGGTCGGTTGAAGACTTGGGTTGTGATCGACCCGGACCGTGTCGACTGTCCCGTTCGCTCCGTCGATCTTGGACACGACCGCTCGAATCGCCGCGCGCGGTCCCGAGCCCTGGGCGAAGATCTCGATCTGTCGCCGGACCCGGAGTCCGGGGTCCGACTCTTCGAGCCTTCCCAGCTTCGCGTCGTCGGTCGGGTTCGTGAATCCGATCAGGTTCGGGACAACCGAGACGTTCGTCCAGTTCGTGTTCGCCTGGGCGATCAAGGCCCCGGCGTCGACCGACTCGAGCGAGCCCGCGACCGAGCCAGGGCCCGCGACCGCATAGGGTCCGGAGACCACGCGCCAGACCGTGTTCGTGTCCGCGTTGCGAAAGATGTCTCCGTCCGAGACCGAGCCAGCGGCCGAGAACGTGAAGAGCCCGGACACGATCGAGGACTTCGGTCCCTTGCGAATCGTCCCGGTCAAGTTGCAAAGGCGATCGAGCGCCTGGCCGATCGCGGAGTTCGGATCAAAGGACCGATAGACCGCAAGAAGAACTTGCTGATCATAGGCCCGGAGTTCCGCGACGATGTTCACGAGCTGGCCCATGATCGAGCTGGTCGACGTGTTCAAGTTGACCCCGAACACGTTCCGGAGTCGCTCGGCCAGCTCGTCCGCGACCTCTTCCTGGGTCTGGGTCAAGAGCCCTTCCGCGACCAGTGCCAATGTCCCGCTCATGCTTCGATATCCTCCGAGAAGTCGATCTCTTCGTCAAGTGCGCGAATGGTCCCCGAGATCGATAGGGCCCTGGTCGTGGGCTCGAGCTCGAGGTCTAGGCGAAGGATCGCCTGGACTCCCGGGGTCTCGAGGATCTGGCGCTCGAAGATGAAGCGGACCGCGTTCAGGTTCGGCGCCTTCGTGAAGATGATCTGGAGATACGGGACGCCCGCGGTCGTGTCGTATGCGTTGGCTTCCCCGAGCCAGGTCCGGAGACGCATCGCCACGTGCTGGGCCACGGCCGCGGCCCCGCGCACGAACGAGAGCTCCCCGTTTTCCAGATCCATGTCGTAATCCGTGAGTCGAAGATCCATGTCTTACTCCGCTTGCGCCTTCGTGGCCGCGACGTTCCCGACCGGACCCTTCGGGGAGACCGTGGTCGAGGTTGCTCCCCCACCCGCGGGCGCCGTGTGAGTGTGCGAGTTCGCCCAGGTCCGGAATGCTTCGAGCTCGGCCGTCACAAGCTGGGACAGAGCGACGAAGTCCGTCGCTCCGCGTCCGATCTTGACCAAGTTCCCTTCGAGGACTGTCGCGGTCTGGTCGGTCGGGGGCGTGATCGGTTGCGTGCTCGGCCAGAGACACGGACAGAACACGCCCGCTCCGAGCTCGTGAACCCAGGCCGAGATCGGGTCCACGGCTTGCCCGAGCTCGAGCCAGCGCTGGAGGCTTCGGTCCTGGACCCGGAGCTCCCCGGTGTCCCCGGGGTTGATCGGGAAGGTCAAGTAACCCGAGCTCGTCCGCGGCCACGCGACCGGGATCCCTTCGAGGACGACCGGGGCCCCGAGTCGTTCCGGGCTTGGCATGGCCGGGGAGGGAGGGACGTCCAGGTTCTTGAAGACCTGGAGGATCTCGGTCGACACGATCACGGTCTGGGTCGCGGGATTGTAGGACACGACGCGAGCGACCGTGTTCGTCCGGAGCTCGAGCTGGAGCTTCCGGAACGCGACCCGGAACAAGTCTTCCAGCTCGGGATCTTGCGGCATCTCGAAGACGCCGGTTCGGTTCTCACGTGCCAAGCGGACGCCCCCCTTCGATGTTCATGATCGACTCCCCGGCCGATGTCCCCCGGAAGGAGACCTTCTCGGTCCGGTAGACCGGGGCTCCGAAGGGACGACCTCGATCGTCCTGGACCAAGATCTGGATCCCCGGCTCGATCTCCGGGTTCGCGTACGCGACGAGAGAACAACCTCCGTCGTTCCGCTTCGCGTATTCGATCAACCCGGTCGACGGTCGGAGGATGAACCCCGGACGGTTGATCATCCCGCCGCGAAGCGCGATGAAGGCTCCGTTGTGGATCCGCCATTCGAGCCCGAGCGTCTCCATGATGATGTCGATCGCATCCTTGACCCCGGCCCCGGGCGGGATGTTCGAGAAGGTCAAGAGCGGGAGTTCGGCCTGGGCGGCCTTGATCAACGCCTTCGATTCCGGGGGGTAGATCAGACCGAGACCCCCGCCTCCGGCGTCCGCTGGCGCGGGCGGGAGCTGGACCAGCCATTCGAGGACGATGTCCAGAGATACGTTTTTGAAGCCCTGGACCAAGCTCTGGTCCCGAGCCTTCTTGTTCCCGTCCCCGATCTGGAAGGTCGTGATCACGTCGGTCGGGGTCCGTCGGTCCGGGTCGAGGTCGAACACGTCCCCGACGAGACTCCGGACGGGGATCCGGTCCCATCCGAGAGAGAACGTCACCAGATACCCGCTCGCTTCCGAGAGAATCCTCCAGGCTTCATGTATTGCTCCGCGGATCTTCGGGTCGAGATTGAAGATCGAGACCGTCCCGCGATCGACCTTGTTCGTGTTGTCTCGCTCGATCGACCATTCGAAACGGACGCCCTGGCCGTCCAGGTTCACGATCGGACCCTGGGCGGTGTCCAGTCGAACGGCGGGGATTAGGAAGCGGCGGAACATGGGATCACGTGGTCGGGAGGTAGGCCAGAACGGCTTCGTCTTCGGCGAAGCTCTCAAGCGTCGGGTCTTTCGAGGCCAGGACGAAGAGCTGGCCGGGAGGGATCCCGGCTTTGTAGTGATAGGGATACCAGAGATCGAGTCCGGCCACGACCGCGATCCCGGCGACCAAGAGCGTCCCGTCGGTCGAGTAACAATCCAGGTACCAGAATCCATCCGCTTTGTTCGTGTAGAACTCCAGGACGATCCGGATCCCGTCCAGGACCAAAGTCTGGGGGTTGTTCCCGTCGGCCGTGAACTGGACCTTGATTGTTTCGATCTTCATGCGAAGGGAACCCCGAGAGAGGGAGCGACGCCGGGCGTGGTCGAAGTCTGGAGTTGGCTTGTCTCGACGGACGTGGTCGATTGTGATCCGACCGACGCCTTCCGGTTGTTCCCGGTCAAGCTCGCGGCCACGTCCGGGACGACCGCGCCCGCGGCCAGCGGGGACACGATCCGCGCTTCGACGATCGAGACCGAGACCATGGAGTTCGGACCGAGCTCGGGCGTCCAACTGTCCCCGATCATCTCGATCCAGGCTTTGGCGAAGGACTTCCGCGGGGACACGACCATGACCGGCTCCCGACGCTCGGCCATGGCTTCCAAGACCTCGAGCTTCCGGAGGTCATTACGCATCCCGCCGCCCAGGCCCGGGGCCCCGGCCAGACCGAAGGCCCCGACCAGCGCCACGTCGACGCCCCCGATCAGGGTTCCTGAGAAGGTCCGGCGCTTGGGCTCGCGGTGGATGTTCGACGTCGCGGACGTGAAGTCCTGGAGCGGGTTCAGAGTGACCGAATACGATTGCTCCCCGTCTTCGGAGTCAATCATATCGAAGGTCACGCGGTCCGATCCCAGCGGAGGGACCAGGTCCCCGAGCGGTTCGATCGGGACGGTCCCGGTCGGATCGAGCCGGTAGAAGGACACGGTCCGGGTCCCGAGCAACCCGCCCAGAGGGCTTTTGACGAAGGGCGTGTTCATGGGGTCACCGCTTCAAGTTCGTCCGCGTGGCCTGACCCGCGGCGCCGATCTTCTTCTTCCAGTGCTCTTCGATCTGGGTCGTGACTTGTCGTCCGACCTCGACCGGGTCGGTCACTCCGGAGATCGTGTTCGAGATATCGAATGTGTAGTTGTTATTCGTGATGTCGACCGCAACGGTCGGCTCGATCTCCTTCGTGCTCGGGGTCTTGGCCGCGATGGGACCTAGGTCTCCGTGGGCTGCCGCGGAGAAGAACTCGGAGACCGTGGTCGGGGACGTGACCGGCTTCGCGGCCTTGCCCTTCTTCCCACCCCCGCGCCCCTTCTTCTTGTCCAGGCCCGCGGCCTTGCGCGCCTTCTTGACGTCACCCGAGACGGCCAGCTCTGCGATCGCAGCGTCCCGGGCCGCTACCTTCTTCGGGTCGGACGTGTCGAGCCAGCTGGTACCTTCAGATTCGTCAGATCCAGCCATCCCCAACTCTTGTTCGATCAGGGCGACCTTCGCGTCAAAATCGCCAAACTCCGCTTGTTCGTCCGCGGCGGCCTGGGCTTCGGCCGCGGCTTTGTCCCGCTCGGCTTTCTGTCCGGCTTCGACCTTGGCCGCGGCCCTTTGTTGCATCCCGGCCAGCTCCCGCTCGGCTTTCTGGAGCCGCTCTTCGGCCAGGATCACGGACGTCCGGTTTCCCGAGAAGAGCCCGGAGCCCTTCGCGTTCGTCTTCTCGAACTTCCTCCGGAGCTCCAGGACTTCCTCGTTCTTGGCCGAGATCGCGGCCGCGGCTTCGGGCGAGTATTTGGCCACGTCCCCGAGCATTTGGGCCCCGCCGCGCTTCTCCGCTCGGATGCCGCCGCGGTTCCGGTCGGCCGAGATTGCGTCCCCGATCGCCTGGCCCGCTTTGTTCGCAACCGGGATCAGGGCAATAAGCGCGGCCATGATCAGGCCGATCGGACCGAGAGCTCCGGACGCGGCGATCCCCATGGCCTGAAGCCCGGTCGACACGGCCGAGAAGGCTTGAAGGGTCTTCGCGGCTCCGAGAAGGCCGATGAAGATGTCCCAGTTCTCGACCACGAACTGGAGAACCTTCGCGGCCTTCTCGAGAACCCCAATCATGTCGCCCTGGATCAGACGTCGGAGGGTCCGGATCGCGGAGACCAGAGTCCGGGCCAGCGTCTTCGCCAATCCGTCCTTGTCCCCGGACGCGCTCTTGATATCTTCGATCAGTCCCTTGAACTCTTCGAGCGGCCCCATCTCGGCCACGGCCAGGAAGAACTCGGTCAAGGCGTCCTTCAAGTTCGAGACCATGCCGTTCAGCGTGGTCATTTGATCGCCCATGGCCCCGGCGAAGTTGTCCTCCCCCAGACCGACGAGATAGTCCTGGATTGCCTTCGAGTTGTTCTCGACCTCCGTCCGGACCCCGCGGAAGGTGAAGGTCACTACCTCCCCTTGCTTGCTGGCCTTGATCCCGAACTCTTTCAACCGCTCGAACTCGCCGGACGAAGCGTCCGCGACCGCTTCGATCATGTCGTCCAGGCTCTTGGACATGCTCGAAGCGGTGTCTCCATACGCGGTCAAGGCCCGTTCACTCGGATCGAGACCGTAGGATTTCAGCTTGATAAACGCCTTCGAGACCTCTTCGAGCTGGAAGGGCGTCTTCGACGTGAAGGTCCGAATGAAACCGAGAGCGTCCTCCGCGGCCCCGGCCGACCCGGTGACCGTCTTCAAGCTGGCGCGCAAGCTCTCGAAGGTCGCTCCGGTCTCGAGGACCTTGTGTCCGAGACCGAAGACCACGGTCCCGACTCCGACGAGACCCGCGATCAGGATCTTGGACGCCTTCTCCGCGACCTCCGCGGTCTTGGTCCAGCGGTCGAGATCCTTCTCTCCCTTGGAGATGTCGGACCCCGCCTTCTTACCAGCCTTGCCCGTGTCTAAGAGCTTCCTCTCGAGTCGCTCCGCGGCCCGCTCCGCGTCCTTGGAGTCCAGGCCGATGTCGATCAAGAGCTGGGCGATACGGTCCTTCATGTCTCCCCGCGTTCCTGGGCGAGACGGATGTTCGCCATCGCCGCGGCGTTCCAGCTCTTTTGTGATTCTTGCATCTCGATCAGATCGTAGAGTCCGGCCAGCGTGATGTCACGATGAAGGGCGATGAAGGTCGAGACATTGATCGTGTCTCCCTCCGAGCACGCAAGGAAAATATCCCAGTGCATGTTCGCGGGGGCGTGCCCTTTGTAGGGACCAGATCCCGGACCCGGCGGAATCTGGGTTTTCTTGACATCCCTCCGGATCAGGGCTCGAGAAAATTTTCTTGGGCGACCCAGAGCGCGACCTCGACCATATGACCGAAGCGGCCCGCGAAGTGGGTATCGAAGTGTTCTTCCACGGAGCCGGGGACTTCGGCTTCGCCGATCCGGACCTTGTCGGCTTGAACCCCGGACATGAGATCTTGGAGGACGCGGAGACCGTTCGTCTCGGCCGCGCGCTCGGCCAGCCGAGAGATGATCCCAGCGATGACCTTCGGGTTCTTCAAGAGCTCCGAGACAGCCCCGTCCCCGGTCATGAAGAGTGCGGTCAAGGCTTCGCCGAAGAGCGAGAGGATGCGAGGGACGATCACCAGACCCCGAGAGGCCGGGAGTAGCTTGGTCGTGTAGGTCACCGCGGACGCCCGGCGGATGCGTTCGACCTCGAGCTCCGCGGCCTCTTCGGTCGCGTGCTCGGACGACGCCCAGCCGCGACACGACACGGCCCAGGTCGCGTTCTCCCGCTCGAGCTCGCGGCCCCGGGCTCGGATCTCGTCGGCCTTGCCCGTGATGGTCGGGTGTCCTTCACGGATAAGCTGGGCCTTCTTCCCGCCCGGGAGTTCTTCGATCCGGAAGTCGATCTTCGAGACGAGTTCGATCTTCGGTCGCGCGGTAGGGATGGACTTGGAGATCTGGGTTACGATTGCAGACATTGTTCTCGATCCTTGCTACGCCCCGACCAGGTTTCGATCGGGCGCGAAGACTTGCGTTCGGAAGGACTCGAAGATCCAGACCCAGGCGATGGTCGCGGCACCCGTCCCTTTGCTGGGATCGGGCATGGTCTGGATCCGTGCTTTGAAGTAGGTCGTGAACTCCCCGACGTTCGGGTCCAGGATGACCAGGGGAGCGACGATCGCCTGGCCGATGCGATCGGCATTGGCCAGAGCTTGGAGACGCGAATGGACCTTCTCTTCCTGGTCGAAGATCATGGTCAAGGTTCCGGACGTGTCCGGGTTGTAAATCTGGAGCGTCCCCCCGTACCCGTTCGGCTTTTGCGTCCAGGTCGGAGCGTTCGCCTTCGGCTGGATGAAGGTCCCCGCGGCGAGACCTTCATGGAGTTCCAGCCCGAGCCAGAGCGCCTTGATCAAGTCCGCGGAATATTGACGCATGTCCAGACCTCCGGATCAGCTTCCGACCAGGTTCGCCGGGTTTTCGTTGTCGTCTCGGGACAGAGACTCGAACTGGAAGACCCAAGTAAAGGTCCCACTCTCGATCCCGCGGGTCTCGTCCGGGTCGGTCACGATATAGGCGTTCTTGTAGGTCGTCCGGTCCTTCGAGCTTGCGTCGAACATGATCATGGATCCGACCTGGGTCCGCGTCGCCGGGTTCCGGTCGGCCTTCGCAATCGTCCGGAGCTTGCGATGGAGCGCGGACTCTTGATCGACCACGACCGAGAGGGTCCCCGAGCGGTCGGGGTTGTAGACCCGAACACCGCGTCCGCTGGGACCCTGGCTCTTGTAGGACCAGCTCGGGGCCGTTCGGGCTTCCGTGATGAAGGTTCCCGTCGCCAGACCTTCCTTGAAGTCGGTCCCGAGCCAGGTCAGGTCTACTTGATCGCTTGAATATTGGCGCATGTCCTTCTCTCCTTAGTATTCCTTGAAGTCTCGCATGATTAGAAGGTCACGTTCACATTCAAGATCACCTTCTCGATCGCCCCGGCGAGAACGAAGATCGCCTGGATCGTGAGCTCCCGATCGGCCTTCGCCTGGGCGGCAACCGCCGTCGCTTCGGGGGCGATGATCAGGAAGTCAACATCCGGACTGATATGTCCGTTGCGAACCCCGGCCTCGAGAACATCCGTGATCGAGGCGACGATGTCCATGATCCCGGCGTTGGTGTAGGGGACTTTGGTCGGAGTCCCGACGAACTTCGAGAGGACAGACTCTTCGACCCGGACCTTGACCCAATCGAGAGATGTCGTGACGTCGATCTTCCGACCGGAGGCCATCGTCCCTTTGGACGTGAACGAGAGTCCCTTCGCGCGACCGTAGAGATTCGCGTTCACGTTCCAGAGATTGGTCGCTTGCGCTCCGGTCACGGCGTCGAAAGGGACGCCTTCGAGGGAGTCGTAAGCCCAGATCCCGGCGCCCGCGGGGGAGTCGAGATCGAGGCCGCCGCGACTCGAGGACCAAGCCCCGTCGAGATATTCCGCGTCGTCGTCGTGGTAGATCAGCGCGGTCCGATGGTAGGCCGCGGTCTGGAGGTCTTCCCCGATGTTGCCAGCGGTCCCGGCGAGAAGGTCCGCGTCCGAGCTCTGGGCGATCAGGATCTTCTCCCGGGCTTCGGTCCAGGCCGCGGCCAGCAAGATGTCGGCCGCGGTCCGGGTCTCCAGGTTCGTGATGTACCAGGTATCCGAACCCGCGGCCTCGATCGCGTCGAGAGTCGCGGTCATGTTCGCGTCCAGGGCATCCTCCCGGCCGACCAGGATCGAGTCGACCCCGGTGTCTTGGGCGAATGCGGTCGTGGCCCAGGCGTTGATCTCGGGCGTGGCCACGGACGTAAAGCCCGCATCGTTCACTTCCTCGACCGAGAAGAAGGGACCGTCTTGTCGGTCGGCCGTGACCGAGTGAGTGAAGACCCCGAGCAGAGCTCCGAAGGCGAACTTGGTCGCGGAGGCTCCGACAAGAGAGATATTGACGTCCACGAAGGCGATGATTGGCGGTGCCATGGCTTAGCTTCCGATCTGGTAGGTTCGAGCCTCGATCTGGGTTCCGGCCAGATCTCGGGCGGTTTGGGTCACTTGGGCGATCTCGATCACGTCGGCCGGTCGTGTCCAGCCGGACCAGAGCGCGAGAGTCAAGATGGTCTCCGACCTGGAGCTCCAGCGGGCCCCGGCGATCGCGGAGATGTCGACGGGCGTCCCGATGTCCACGATCGAGACGCCGAAGCGCTGGAGCTTCTCGATCACGTCCGGGGTCTGGAGCGCGGCCTCGAGCCTGGACATCGTCGCGGTCGCGCCGCGCCAGAGCTCGGTCTTCTTCGAGTAGGCCCGCACGCGGACCAAGAGCAAGGCCGACCCTTCGATCAGGGTCGCGGGCGCCTGGTCTACCACGTTTGACCACGCGAGAGGACCGACCAGCTCGAGCGACCGGATCGCCCCGAAGCTATCGGCCTCGAGAAGGAGCGTGTCCGCGTCGACGATGGACGCGGAGACGGGCTCGAGCTCGTCCTCTTCGACCGCGGCGATCAAGCGGTCTCGGACGTCCGAGAGCGTGTCCCCGGCCTCCGTGTCGGTCCGGAAGTCGAAGCCGTTCACGCGGAGGATCGGACGTAGGCCGAGCGCGGCGGACGTGACCGTGACCTGGACCGACTCGACCGGGATGATCACCCGACCCCGGGCGTTCCGACGCTCGCGCGCGGTCGGTCCCCCGAAGGGCTCGAGCGAGACGTGGTCCTCCGGAGCGATGTCGAAGCTCGGCTCCCCGAAGGCCCAGGCCACGCTCGGGAGGACTTCGTCCCGGATGATCTCGAAGAGGACGCCCTGGACGCGGTCGAGACGGATCGGCGTGGCAATCATGGTCGATCCTCCAGCGTCGCGTCCGCGATCCACACGCCCCCCGCGGACGCGTAGTCATGGACCTTGATCACGCGGTATCGCCGACCCTCGCAACGGATCACGTCCGAAGCCTGGCCATCGTCCGAGACGTAGAAGCGCTCGCGAGCGTAGAAGGTCCGGACTCCGCCGGTCCGATCGGCTTCGGGGACACGGTCGAGGTCTCGGCCCGAGAGCGTGTGCCACACGACCGGGGACAAGATCACGATCACGGAGGCTTGTTCTTCGTAAGCCCCGCGCTCGTTCTGGACGGGCGGTAACCGACGCTCGAGCTCGAGCGGGCCCAGGTCCATCTCGTCCAGCATCTCGGCCACGTCGACGATCACGCGTGCGCTTCTCCGTTCACGGGCTTGATCCCGATCCGGCCTTCGAGCCGAGCGATGTCCCGCTGGACCGCGGCCAGGGCGTCCGAGTGTTCGCGCTTGCGCTTGTGTAGTTCGACGATCTCGACCTGGATCTCCCCGAGCGCTTCGCGGGTGTCCCCGAGCGATGTCGCGTGTCCTTGGATCTCGAGACGGAGCGCGGACTCCAGCGCGGCGATCTTCGAGTCGAAGGTCTTGGAGAAGTCGGCCTTGATATTCTCGATCAACGCCTTGAACTTGGTCTGGAGCCATAGGACCAAGGGGATCAGGGTCACGGCTCCGGACCCGAAGGCCGAGAGGATCTCTTTCACCAGCGTGATCTCGTTCTCGCTCATGGTCCTAGCAGGATCCTTAGACGTCGAAGGGTTGCGCTTGGAGCTCCGACATTCGTCGTGTTCGTCGAGACCGCGAAGAATGCGGTCTGGGACGCGGACGCGGGGAGACGGTAGAGAAGAGAGTTCGACGAAGACGAGGACCAAACGACTCGGGCGATAGCCTCCGGAAAGCCGGAAGGCCAGAGATCCACGCCTGGATGTTCGGCCGAGAAACCGAAGAGCATCGTGTCCGCCAACATCCGAAACTTGGTCACGTCGAAGGCCGGGATCACGCGGTTGGCGACTTGGATGTTTCCACCCGCCTGGACCGCGGGATAGATCGTTCCGGTCGCGTTTCGGACCCCGGATCCCATGCACGTGTTCCCGAAGGTCCCGGACGGGGAGCTGATCCCCGCGACCGCGAGATTTAGGGATGTCGGAAGGGACCAGGAATCCCAATCGGCCCAGACCTCGATCGGTCGGGACACGTCCGCGAAGAAGTCCGGAACTTGCGAAGCGAGGTCGAGAAGGATCCGGGGGGCGTTGTCGAAGCTGTCTCCGTCGTAAGTCTTGTTTCCGGTCAAGCATGCGATCTCGAACCCGTTCGGTCCGTGACCCATGGAACTCGCGCCCGCGAAGTTGGACACGACCCAATCCCAGCCATTGATCGAGACCGGACCGTCCCCGACGATTGCGACCGTGCCAGGCGTCCGGAGGTCAATCTCCGCGATCTCGGTCCACGGGTCGACAACCGGGGGCGTGTAGTTCGCCCAGGCGCGCAGTAGCGGGTATGCGGCCAGAATGAAGTCGTCCAGGGTATCGCCGTAAATCGCCCCCGCGGCTTCGTCGATCTGGGTCGCGTCGGTCTCGAGACCGGCCTGGTCCTTCTTCGCGGCCTGGATCAGATCGGCATAGGTTCCATCGCCCTTGACCTTGGCCAAGAACGTGGCCAGGTCTTCGCCCGCGAAGTCGAATGGGTTGATTGTGCTTGCCATCTTACTTCCCGAACCCTTGGACTTCGATCTCCCCGAAGCGGCGGACCGCCCAAGAGACCGAGTTCAGCATTAGCTTGGAGTCGATCAACGGACGAGAGTGTCCCTTCTTCGCAATCGTGCTCGGGGCTAGCGCCTTGAAGTTCCCGGACCGGATGCGCGCGACGATCTTGTTCGCGGCGAACTGACCGATCTCGGACAGAGCTTCGACCGGGGACTTCTTGCCCTTGACCGCGGCCTGGACTTCTCGACGGGCCACGGCCGAGATCGCCTTCCGGTTCGAGAATACGGCCTTCCGCAAGAACGATCGGGCCGGGATGTCTTCGGTCCCGTATTCCTGGAAGAGCGCGACCTGGGCGACAGAGACCAGGGTCTCGGGATAGAGCTGGGCCCCGCTATCGCCCTGGAACCCGATCGTCAAGTCCAAGACCTGGAGCTCGAGAAGAACACCGCGGAGCTTGACCAGCCCCGCGTCCTTGAAGCGAACGTTCACGGTCGCCACTAGCAGCAACCCGATCCCGGCCGACGCGTCCGACCGACGACTGGAGGGAAGAAGACGGTCCGCTTCAGGGCGACCAACATCCGGCCGAACTTGGTCGCGCCGAGATCCTTGTCCGACGGAACTCCGGGGACGTTGTATTGGGTCTCGAGCTTGTCGATCTTCCGCTTCATGATCATCCCTTTGCCTCCGTCGCCGAAGCCTTCGAGAGCGAGCAAGTGCGCGGCCAGGTATAGGGACGCGGTCGAGGTCTTGGCCCCGTAGCAGCCGGGGCCGATCATGGAGCACGCGCTCTCGAGCGCGAGCGGGACGGGGCCGGGCGCTCCGGTCCCGAGCGCGTCGGTCGGCGCGAGCGTCCCGAAGTCGGAGCTCCAGGGGAAGAGCGTCGCGGCCCCGGACGCGGAGGACACGACCGTGATCGTCGACCCGCTCGAGCTTCCGACCACGATCCCAGACAACGCCGCGGCCAGGTTCGCCGCGGTCTCGTCCGTGTCCGCCCCGATGTCGAAGTCCGTCCCGGCGACCAGATAGAGCTCCATCGGAGGGAGCGAGAACGGGTCCTCGATCCGGAGCACGTCCCCGGGGTTCGGCTGGACCGCGAGCTCGATCGTCCCGTAGGACTTCGAGCCGACGGCTCCGAACTCCGGGGCGAACCGAAGAAGCTCGATCAGGGTCGCGCAAGAGGTCGACATGGATCAGATCTCGATCTCGGTCTTGTCGTCGGTCAAGAGTCGGATCCGCTTCTCGATCGAGCTCACGACCCGGGCCCGGTCCTCCGCGGCGAAGAGCTCTTCGAGGAAGTCGAGATCCGTGATCACGTCGACCTTCGAGACCGCGGTCTTCCAGTGCAACGCCTTGAAGACTTCGACCGAGTTCACGTCCGGACCCGAGTCCACTGCGATCTCCTCTTCGGTCTCGTCGGTCGCGGAGTCCTTCGGGATCAAGACCCGGACCTTCCCGGCCTTGATCCAGACCTGGGCGTCCCGAGTCGACTTGAAGGCGCGCGCGGCCTCGATCGGGATCTCGGAGTCCGTGGTCTTGGGCGGGATGTAGCGGGCGAAGGTCTCGGTCACGATCCCCACGGCCTGGTCGAGTCGGTTCACGATCGTTGCGTGCATGGCTTGGATGTCTCTGGGGGAGGAAGTCCGCTGGAGTCGGCCAGGTCCGTCCGCCGGGGTTAGACCCCGGTCAACATGAAGACCGACCGCGGGCGCGGGGTCATGATCCCGCCAAAGCGGGTCTCGAAGCCGAGCTTGATCTTCAAGCCGCGTTGTTCGGGCGGGAGCGCGCGCATCATCATCGGGAAGACCGCCCGCATACGGGACGCGTCGTTCCGATAGACCAGCATCACGGGGCCCGAGCTCGGGGAGACGTTCTTCAGGCCCGGTTCCCAATCCCAGCGGGTGATCATCGGGAAGGCTTGCTTCAAGAACGCGAGGACCGTCATGGGTCCCGACGTCGGATCGAAGGGGAGCGTCGAAAGACGGGTGTAGCTCCGGACGTCGAAGAGGACGGTGTCCGGGGTCTCGATCCCGTCGCTTTCATTGATCAGGGCGTTGATCGCCGCGGACACGTCCGCGATGATCAAGTTCGCCGCCGCGGTCTGCCACGACCCCGTGATCGCCGGGGCCACGATGATCCCCGGCTGATTCACGACCCCGAAGAGACCCTTCGACGGGGCCCCGGTCCGGATCAACTGATCCAGGCGTCGGTCGTTCGCTTCCCGAGCCGCGCGCGCCTTCTCGGACGCGAGGTCGAAGAGACCCTGGAGCCGGGCGGTCCGGAGTTCTTGGGTCGAGTAGGAGACCGAGACGCCGATGGTCTTGATCTCTCGGACGTTGTTCTTCCCCGAGTTGTCCGCTTCCGGGAGGTCGTCCGCGTTGTCGGCCACGACTTCGGCCATTCCGACGTCTTCGAGTTCGACGAACGAGTATTCCTTCGCGCCTTCGTCGATCGCCGTGTTGATCGGGATCAAGCCCCCGTTCATCCACTTGGTATCCGGGAACTCGTGTCGGAAGAGCTCGGAGAAGGTCACGGTCACGAGCTGGCGCGCGAACAATCCCGCTTGCGCATCGTCGCCCCGAGCCGCGGCCTGGATCGTGTCCGAGTCCTTGACCCGGCGGATGATCATCGCCAAATATTGCTTGTTCATGGTCTTGGTCTTTCTTCGGTCTGGCCGGGGTTAGGGTCGGTTCATCCGGATCTTCACGAGCTCCCCGCCCGCGGAGCTCGAGGTCTCAAACACGGCCCCGGTCAAGAGGACCGCGTTCCCCCCGTCGGCGTCCGACCGCGGAGCTCCGAGAACCGGATTCGCGGCCGTGGCGATGCGCCGAACGTAGACCGGAGCCCCGGCCGAGACCGCGTCCTCGACCTTGTCGGTCCAGTTCGCCCCGACCGACTTCACGGACACGGTGTCCGCGGGCTCGAAGACCGGGTCCCCGGTCGTGTAGTCCATGACCAGGGCTTCCGTGTTCCGCGTGGTCATCCCGACAAAATCGGCGTCGACGGACCCGTTCACGGGCGCCTTACACTCGTCGTCTTCGGCTCCGCGGACCACGAAGACCCCGAGCGCGATGTTCGTCCCGCCCGCGGCCTGGACGAGCGTATGGCTCATGTCTCCGTCCGGGTTCGACGGGAACGAGATGGTCCAGTCCTCCCCGGGATGGATGAACCGGATCTCCAGGTTCGGGCTCGCGTCGGTCACGACCGCGACGTTCTCGAGGGAGTCCTCCAGGTCGGTCACGAGCGCATCCGCGGCGGCCTCGAGCGCGGCCACGATCGCGGCGATGTTGGCCGGAGTGATGGCCCCGGTCGAGATGTCGATCACGCGTCCGTCCGCGTTCGAGAGTCGGACCGTATAGGTCCCGTTCGAGAACGCGCCCAGGACGATGTCGCTCTCTTGGGCGAGAAGCGCGTTCGTGAACGACTTCACGAGTCGCGGTCCGTAGCCGTCGCACTCTTGGCCATTCAAGGCCAGCTTCCGGTCATAGCTAAACTGGGGCATGGATCAGGCTCCCTTCTTGGCCGGACGAGTCCGGGCTTGCATGTAGGAATCGTAAGCCGCGATCGGATCGAGGTCTCCGTCCGGGGCTTGGCCGTTCATCGCGTCGAAGAGGACGCGGGAGTTCTCGTCCGCGGCTCCCTCCGCTCGGTCGTGGATCTGGAGGGCTCCCTCGAAGCGGCCGTCCAGGTATCCCTCCGAGACCTTGGCCGCGTCGACCTTCCGGTCCGGCTGGACCTTGTTCACGATCGCGGCCTTGATCGCCGCGTTGGACTTCCCGTCCGTGACGAACTCGGGGCCCAGGATGGTCTTCGCGTGCGAGACCAGCGAGACCCGGGCGTCGATCCGGGTCGACTCCCCGGACTTCATGCTCTGGAGCTCGGCCTCGAGCGCGTCGTTCTTGCCGCGGAGACGCTCGAGCTCCGAGCTCGAATCCGTGGTCTTGGTCGAGGGCTTGGGCTTGGGCTTGTCGGCCCCGTCCATCTCCTCTTCCTCTTCCTCTT
>Ga0100378_1001222_pt1 | contig 27549 bp, 27 predicted proteins | sample CryGeymeta201502_FD_81535 | JGI IMG/M metagenome (GOLD analysis project Ga0100378, IMG submission 81535) | Groundwater microbial communities from Crystal Geyser aquifers in Utah, USA - Crystal Geyser metaG 2015-02 | ecosystem: Environmental > Aquatic > Deep subsurface > Groundwater | place: USA... | reverse complement strand
TTTCTATACCAAAACCAAATGCCCAACCGGAAAATTCATTTGGATTAATATTCCCCTCTTTTAAAACATTGGGATGAACCATGCCAGTTCCTCCAAGTTCCAACCATCCGGATTTACAGATTTTACATTTGACCGTTAGATCATCCTGAGCAAACGAAGCGCGTCGAAGGATACCTGTTCCGTTACACGCTGAACATGTTACATCAACCTCAAATGATGGTTCTGTGAATTGAAAATGATGTGGTCGCAGTCTTGTCTTTGTTTCCGGTCCAAAATATGACTGATTAAAATAATCAAGCGCTCCTTTAAGATGAGTAATGTTGATGTTTTTGTCTACACACATTCCTTCAAACTGATGAAACATTGGTGTGTGAGTTGCGTCCCAGTTTGGACGATAACATTTTGCAATGTTAATCATGCGAATTGGTGGTTTTTTCAAGCGCCACATTTCCCGGATCTGGCCAGATGAAGTGTGGGGAGTGAGAATCATTTTCCCAAATTTTTCATGGGGTTTTCCACTTAAAAAAGTAGTTTCAAAATCATCACGGGCAGGATGAGTCTTTGGCATATTGAGTGCATCAAATGCCAGATATTCCCATTCAACTTCCGAATATGACATGCGGATGAAACCGATTTTTGAAAAAATTGCAGTGATCTCTTGAATTGCTATAGTGATGGGGTGCAGGCAGCCTTTTGGTGTTTGCGTCCCAGGCATTGAAATATCAACTGACTGTGATTTTTCCGATTGAGTTATTAGTTTTTGATGTCTTAAATCGATTATTTCAGTGAGTTTATTTTTTAGCTGATTTATTTTCTGGCCATATTCTTTTTTATGATCGTTTGAAACCGATTTTATGTTTTGAAGAAGTTTATTAATCTCGCCGTGCCGTCCAAGATACTTAATCTTTAGCTTTTCTAGTTTAGATAAATCCCCCACCGTATTAATTTCTGTAGTGGCTTTTTGATGAATTTTCTCAACTTTGTCCATATGAGAGATTATAATCAAGTCTTTTTAATAACGCAATATAAAAACGCGTTAATCAATATTAATCCATACCCATCTTACTCCAGTTTGTCCCGCTAAGCGAGACAATAGTGGATTAGATGGGTGTATACTAATTGCAATCTCAAGTGCAAGAAGTATATATTAAAAAGTTTTGTGATTAAAAGGGAGATTAGTTGCAAGTGGAATATACAACCGTAAGTTTTGGTTTTTTTGCTTGGTTAGAAGAATATCGAGAAGAATAATATGTTGCCATATGGGAATTGGATTCCCATATCATTAAACCAAAATTGCGATCTGGATTGGAAATCCAATATTGAGCGAAATCGGTTATATCAATAGTGTTAACTCCCCATCGAACAACCATTGGTTTTACTGGTGAAAGATAATCAGACCCTTCTCCAAGTGCTCCTGGAATTGACCAAGATTCAGTTGAAGATGCCATATTCCAATTAACTTTTTTTTGATCAAAAGCTTTATTAATCCGTGCAAAAAGATGAATAGGTTTTTCTGTTTGTCCATCCCAACTGGATACTGTTAAGTTTAAAACCGCGCTTATTATTTTACTACCGTTTGGAATTGAGGAAAGTCCAAATTTTAAAAGAGTTTTATATTTAGGATAGTAACCGGAAATTTTAAAATATTGTTGATCCCATGGCGTTAGGTCTCCTAATTTAGCTTTGGAAGGCGAATAACCTGATATATAAAAATAAGAGTCAACGCTTTCATTATAATTATTAAGTCCTTGTTGGAATTCTTTTGTTTCATTGGATATGCAGGAGCTTGGAGTGGGAATGATGGTTGGGTTTGGAGTAGAGGTTGGAGCTTGTGTTACGATTGAAGTTGGAGTAATAGTTGGCATCTGTGTTGTGGTTGGCGTGGGTGTGATAGTTGGAACTTGAGTAATTATTGGAGTTGGGATAGGCGTGTTGTTTTGTACGTTGACGCTGAATTTATCGGAATATGTCTTTCGACCAAATTTGTCTGTGACTTTGAATCTTAAAATGTGTTTTCCCTCTGTTTCGGCTTTCGTATCCCAAGCATATGAGACGCTCCTGTTTTTGGCTTTGTTATAGGACCAGGAACTTCGTTGCATTCCGTCAATAAAAAACTCAACCAGATTAATATCACCAGCATCATCATCAAAACTCATGCTTAAGTTTGTTTGTCCTGAAAAAATTATCTTATAGAAATCCGGATTACTAAATGAAATAGTTGGTCGTGCATTTGGAAAAGAAGTAGATATTTTGATGGGTTGAGAAATTTCTCTTATCAAAACTCCATTTGATAGTATTTTTACATATAAATTACGCGGGGAACCTATATATTTTGTCCAATCAACATTTGCAATCCAAACATTAGCATTTTTTGTCATATTAAAATAAGAACCAGAGTTAATTCTGTAAAGAACTTGGGTGACGTTGGTCTTTCCGAAATATTTTAAAATTATTGGCTCATTAACCAATATTGTTCCTAAACCTGATTCAGTGTCGTATCGTGTTGGACTAACAATCACCATCGGTTCTTCATAAAATTTGCCATCCTGCACCCACAAACTACCATTGTTTTCCGCCAGCACATTTTGTCGGTTGGCAAGAAGACTAGATGCGTTTATTTGATCAAAAAATAATTTTTTATCTTTCATCTGATATGCAGTATGGAGATGTCCGGAAAGTATCGCTTCAACGTCATATTTTTTTATTAAATTATTAAACTTTGAGGTATTGCTAGATGATTGAACCCATTTGGGAGCATTACAAGGTAGTCCTGAACATTTGAGCCAAGATGGAGCAAATAGTGGAATATGCTGAAGCAAAACCAATCTTTTTTCTCCCTTTCCTAGTTTTAGATTTTGTTCAAGCTTAGCCCAGTCTATTACAGAGCCGATTGTTGGTGGAGATCCGAGAAAGATAAAATCGCCATATGAAAACACTGGATATTCGTTATAACCAAGCGATTTGTAATTATATTTAGCTGTTCCCTGATAGTCGTGGTTTCCACTAATATAAAGATGTGTCTTGGTTAAGTTTTTTACGATATTCATGTAAGTACCTAAATCACTAGCTTTATATGTGTAATCTACCAAATCTCCGGTATTAATGGAGAATTGAGATTGTGAATTATTGGTTTCTGCTATCCAGTTTTCGAGATAAGTTTTTTGAGAAGAATGTTTCGCGTCGTCCGCCACGTGAGTATCGGATATCTGAAAAAAAACTTCATTTGTTGCCGCAACTCTAATAGGATAAAAAAATGTTGCGGCGAAAATATATAAAATTGCAACAAAATATATATATTTCATAGAGATATACAGTATATAGGTATTATAGCATTTTTTCAAGCGATAATTTTATCCTCCTTCGAAGGGATTTTGCTCCCCATAAGATTGTTCACCCTGTAATCATATTACTTTCGGATTACAGGGCCGTCACACGAAGTGGGACGGAGAGCTTTATTTGATTACTTCAATTGTTTTACTAGATTGGCGAAGACTTGGGGATACTCAACTGCCAGTTGAGAAAGAATTTTTCGGTCGATTTCGATTTTATTGATTTTGAGTGCATTAATAAATTTATTGTATTTGTATCCCAATGGTTTAACAGCCGCGTTAAGACGAATAATCCAAAGTGTTCGAAAATCACGCTTACGGTTTTTGCGTCCGGTGAATGCATGTTCTCCAGCATGAAGCACTGCTTCTTTAGCTTTTTTGATGGATTTATGACGAGTTTGCCAAAAACCTTTGGCCATTTTCAAAACTTTCTTATGTTTTCGTCTTGTTGTCATCCCACCCTTAACTCTTACCATGTTTTAATTTTAAATTTTTAAATGATTTTATTCTTAAATCGTAAATCTTAAATCATAAATCTTATCTCTCTTACGCTTTTCCTAACATCTTCATAATCTTAATGCGATTTTTTCCTTTAACCAACTTCATTCTTTTTAATTGTCGGATATGCGATTTATTTTTTTTACTACGTAAATGACGTAACATTTGTGAACGGTGTAAAACTTTACCGTTTTTTGTTAGTTTAAAACGTTTTAATGCTGACTTTCTGGTTTTTATTTTGTTTTTCATATTTTTAGTTTGGTTTGTTGGTAACGGGATTGCTTCGTCATCCAGCTGAGCTGCATTCCTCGCAATGACATATTTCTATTATCTGATTTTAACTAGTTTTAACTAATTTCAACTGATTTAATTGGTTCAACCGGTTTAATCGTCCCCTTTTTCTTTGCAACTACGGCGCGAATCACTCTACCTTCAACTCTTGGTTCCTTAACAATATTTATATCACCTAACTGTCCAAGAACACGGGCGACTAGAACTAATGCCATAGGTTTTTTTCCCATTTCCCGACCACGTAACATTAAATTCACTCTTAATTGATTTCCCTCATGTAAAAATTCTTTTCCCTTATTAATTAATCTTTCCAAATCTGCTTTTCCAATGAAAAGTGAAATCTGGATATCCTTTGTGACACTTTTTTTAATTCCTTTTCGTGCTGCTTTTTCTTTCTTTGCTTCCTGATACAGAAACTTACTAAAATCAATTAATTTAGCCACTGGTGGCTTTGCCGTTGCCGCAATTAAAACCAAATCCATCTGTTTATCATATCCCAGTTGTAATGCTTCCTGTCGACTCATAACACCCACTTGCTTATTCTGTGCGTCAATTACTCGAAGTTCAGACGCTTCTATCCGCTGGTTAAGCTGATAAAATTTTCGATGAACAGGCGGTCTTCTATATACGTTTCTCAATTTGCTGGTTTAGTTCATGTATAAACTCATAAAGGGTTTTTTCTCCAATGTTTTTTCCGTTTAGACTACGTACAGAAATAAATAATTGTTTGTTTGCAGGCAAATTAGAATTCGCCCCTACGTTTGTATTGGGAAGGTCACGCCCTGCCCCTACAGATTTATTTTTTGTATTTGAACCTTGATCATTGATCATTGAACGTTTCTTTTCCTTCTCCCCTATTATAATCATATAAGGAATTTTTTGCAAGGTCGAGTTACGAATCTTCTTTCCAATTGTCTGATTTTCTAAATCAGAAATCGCACGAATGTTACTTGATTTTAAGATTTCTGTAATCAATTTTGCATATTCATGCTGTTGATCAGAAATTGGTAAAACTGCAACTTGCACTGGAGCAAGCCAAGGTGGAAAGGCTCCGGCATAGTGTTCAATTAAAAATGCCATGGTGCGTTCAAAACAACCCAGCGATGCACGGTGAATGACAATCGGTTCTTTTTCCTTTCCATCTTCGTCCACGAAGCGCATACTGAAACGTTTTGGCATAACAAAGTCATATTGCACTGTGAAGGCGGTTTCTTCCTTCCCATGAATGTTTTTTATCTGGACATCAATCTTTGGTCCATAAAAGGCTGCTTCATTTTTCGCTTCATAATATGGAGCCTTTGTTTCAATTAAAACATCGCGTAGTTCTTGTTCTGCCAGATCCCAAGACGCGTCGTCTTTATAATATTTTTTTGATTCATTTCTATCTCCAAGAGACAAACGATAACGATAGTCCACTCCCTTTTTTAATCCAAGTGCATTATTGACAAAATCAATTAAATCCAAGACATTTTTAATTTCTGACTTTGCCTGGTTTTTCATGCAAACAATGTGGGCATCTGCCAACATGAACATCCGAACACGAATTAGTCCGGTGAGTTCTCCGCTTTTTTCATAGCGAAACTGCGGAGAGATTTCTGCCAGTCTGATTGGCAACTCTTTATAACTATGGGGACTGGATTTATATAGCATAAAATGATGCGGACAGGTCATAGGTCGAAGAATCAACTTTTCATCATCTACCTTCATTTCCGGATACATGGTTTCTTTATAATAGGGATAATGTCCAGACATCCGGTACAAATCCACTTTTGCCAATGGTGGAGTGATGACGTGTTGATAGTCACGCCTGATCTCTTCATCAACGATAAATCTTTCAAGCACACGACGAATGGTTGCGCCTTTGGCTGTCAACATTGGCAATCCTTTACCGATCAAATCAGAAAAAACAAACAGGCCCAAATCTTGTCCAAGTTTGCGATGATCGCGTTTTTTTGCTTCCAGCAGCTTTAATAAGTGTTTTTCCAGTTCTTCTTTGGATGGCCAGACCGTGCCGTAAATCCGTGTCAGCATTTTGTTTTTTTCGTCACCATGCCAGTATGCACCAGCGACGGATAATAGTTTGAATGCTTTGATTTCACTGGTATAGTTTGCATGAGGACCTGAGCACAAATCCAAATCAACAACGCCATCATCATGATCAACCATTTTATAAATTGAAATATGTTCTCCTCTTTGCACGATTTGTTCCACCCATTCAAGCTTGTAAGGGTTATTTGCAAAATTTTTTTTTGCTTCATCGGGAGTAATAAAATCCTGGACCAATTTTAAATTTTTGTTTATTAACCTTTTCATTTCTGCTTCAATCTTAGGAAAATGATCTTCACTTATATGGTCCTCAACATCAAAATCAAAATAAAACCCTTCATCAGTGGCCGGACCCATTGCTTTTTTTAATTGTGGATACAGGTTCTGCATCGCAGTATGAAGAACATGTTCAGCTGTATGGCGAAGCTTATGCAGTTCTAATTCTTTTTTTGAAAGTTTTAATAATTTCTCATCAAGTACTTTTGACATTTTCTAATTATAGATAATTTTTAATAAAAGTCCAATAAAAAGATCTCCTTTCGGAGGGTGTTTGCGACGTAAAAAACTATCCCCCTTAACAGGAGTTAGTAGTTGTAACGATTTGGTGAGAATTTCTTACAGTCATAAAAGTATTCTAACCTATTATTATCTCTAAGTCAAAACTAAAAACGAAAACAGTCTTATAAAGACAGTCCTGTAAAGACTGTCTTTATTACTAAAGAAGACTTATGTTATAATAATTATCGTTTCTTAAAATTGGAAGGACGATTAGCTCAGTTGGCTAGAGCGTCACATTGACACCCGCCTGCCATGACTGCTTAGCTCAGTTGGCTAGAGCGTCACATTGACATTGTGAAGGTCACAGGTTCAAGTCCTGTAGCAGTCACATCAGGCATGTCGGGCAGGTTGTGAAGGTCACAGGTTCAAGTCCTGTATCGTCCACAAGACGACAGGTTCCCCGCCTCAGTCGGCGGGATTAACTGACAGTAAGACTCGCTAACGCTCGTCAACTGTCAATTGAACAAGTCCTGTAGGGTCTACGTCGAACATCTTGAGTATAAAATAATAATCTCACTAAGATTGTTGAAACTAATGTAGATTACTGATATATTAATTATTAAAATGTTTCAAAACTTGTTTAATTTATTTAATAAAGACAAAAGATCGACATATAAAGTATTCGTAATTATTAATATTATCATTCGTCTATTAGTTGGACCTTTAATTTTGATATCAGTCTGGTATGCATCAATAATTTCTTTCTTTTTTGATTGGATTGACGGTGAGTTGTTTAAGAGAGCTGGGATTAAACGAACAATATATAGCTATTCTGACAAAATATTGGATTATTATTGGTATTTGGCTGTAATTTATTACATATATTTAGCTAGCGTTCCAAATAAAGAAATCTATTTATTATTGTTTATTTATCGATCAGTTGGTCAGTTTTGGTTTTTTTTCAGTAAGAACGAAAAGATATTAATATTCTTTCCCAATATCTTTGAAATTCTTTTTTATTTTTACTTATTCTCAACAAAATTTGTAATTTTAAGACCAGTTGTTAATTCATCACAAATATATTTGTTGATTGCCTTATTAACCCCAATAAAATTAGTTCGGGAGTATATTCTACATATTAAAAACGCGAATTTAAGTTGGTTTTTTACCGGAAAAACAACATATTGGATCGATGATAAATTCTCCAAACGATTTTAATTATGGACATTGCTTTTCATGCAGTAAGTGGTATTGTTGCTTCGCGCGTGTTAGGCGTTGATAATATTTACCCTGCTATATTAGTCTCTGTATTACCAGATGTCTTGGGTGGAATTCCATATCAGTTTCATAAAATTGAATATATATATAAGAATAAAAAAGAAAACTTCATAAATGATTTTATTAAATTATCAAAAAAAGGCGAATATATAAAAAATATTGACAAAATTTCATATTTATGGACTCACTCGTTATTATTGCTTTTTTTAATAATTCCGCTATGTTTGTTATTATTTAATCAATATACAATTATTGTTGTATTCTCTTTTGTTATTCATATAATTATTGATCTATTTACACATGATAAACATAACTCTCATCAACCCTTTTATCCAATTTCAAACTTTTTCGTTAATGGTAGAAATTGGTTAAAAGACAGAAGGATATTTGGTTTTTTTTGGATATTTTTGCTTGTAATTGTCTTACTCCAATGGTTAAGATAAAAATTTGATATAATCTAAAAGGTAAAATATTATTGGGGCTATAGCTCAATTGGTTAGAGCGCTTCCCTGTCACGGAAGAGGTTGGGGGTTCGAGTCCCCTTGGCCTCGCATTTACATCAAGGGGACGAGAAGTTTATGGTGAGCGGAGCCAAGTCAAACTTGGCGAAGTCGAACCAAGTCCCCTTGGCCTCGCATTTACATCAAGGGGACGAGAAGTTTATGGTGAGCGAAGCCAAGTCAAACTTGGCGAAGTCGAACCAAGTCCCCTTGGCCTCGCCCAAAATATCTTTATATCAGTTCTCCAATTAATTTATCGTATTTTAGTTGAAGTGTTTTTACTAACTTAATTTGTCCTAATAGGTTTTTATTTGTTTTTACCATCATCGGTACTTGATTCTCTAGTAAACCGGTTTGATATCCATCATTTACATCACCAATCATTAACGCGCTGGATTTCCAACCTACTAAAGTTTGTAAAAACTTCTGATATTTTTTGTTTCCAAGAGCGATTAAACTTTGCGATCGTTTGTTTTTTTCTTGTGGTGTTGGTTCAGTCATTTGCTTTGCCATAAAATCCGCTGCCGTATGACTCCGTTTGGAAAACTTGAAAACATGAAACTTGCTGATTGGAAGTTCCTCTAATAATTTATAGGTTTTATCAAAGTCACTATCGGTTTCATCCAAAAATCCCACGATAATATCAGTTGCAATTAATGCTCTTGGATTGATTGAATTTAATTCATAAATTTTATTTCTTATATCTTTAATCGAATAGTCCCGTTTCATAAATTTAAGTATCCTATTGCACCCGGATTGAAGCGGAATATGAAAAAAATTTACAAAACGTGGATTATTGGCAATTGTTTTATAATAATTTAATAATTCAGTATTAATACTCCAGGGATGGATTGAACCAAAGCTGATACGTGAAATATTTGTTGTATTTAGTGTCGTCTGAATTAGTCTGATGAGGGTTTCTCCGGTATCGTTTCCAAATGCTTCAGTATTGATTGCAGTTAGAACTACTTCTTTAATATAAGGATTCAAATTTAAAATTTGAAATTTTAAATTTTTAATTAAAGTAGATTTGGGTTTACCACGAAGATAAGGAACAATACAATAACTACAAAATCTAGGACAACCATCTTGGATTTTTAATAAATATCGGCCGGATTGGAGAAATTTGTCATTAGATCCCTTCAGAGTCAAACTCGGTTCGGGATGACAAAGCTTATTTATTGTCTCACAAAGTTTTTCTTTATCTGAATTTGGAATTACTAAATCAATTGGTAGTTTATTGTTAATTTTATTTTGTTGCCAAAACGTTGCTGCGCAACCGGTTAAGATAATCTTACAATTAGGTAGTTTCTTTTTTATTTGATAGATGAATTGCCTCACTCCCCGTTCAGCTTTGGCAGTGACAGCACAAGTATTAATAATGTATATATTAGGGTTAGCATTATCATAAACATAACCTAAGGCTAACAACTCCTGGTCAAAACGCTGTTTTTCGGCATGGTTAACGCGGCAGCCAAAGCTAAAACTGGCAAATGTGTATTGCATATATATATTGACTTGACAGACTTATAATAGTCTGCTATACTACATATTAGATCCTAAGGTTTTTAAACGTTTGTTCTAAAAGCTTTAGGATTTTTTTTGGGTCTGTTTCTTTTTGTTAATAAAAAAGAAATGCAAACCCATATTCTCCGAAGCGAATTTTCGTCCGCGAAGATGTAAACCTCGGGACGAACATGAGCGTAGGAGGATTTCCGTAAATTAATTTATATTTATGAAAAACTTATTATTTATAATAGTTTCTCTTTTCTTCCTTTTATCCTATAATCCTGTACTCGCACAAAAAAATGCCGGTAACTCAGCGGAAATTAATTATACCTCAACACTGCTCGTTAAAAAAGAAGATAAGGTCAACTACTCACTAAAGAAAAAAACAATTCATGATTTATTGGAAAAATATGATTCTCCGATGATTGATCATGTAGACGATTTTATTAAAGTATGTCAGAAATATGATTTAGATTGTTATTTGCTTCCAGCAATTTCTTGTTTAGAGTCAACTTGTGGTAAGTTTGTTTTACCTGATTCATACAATCCTTTTGGTTGGGGTGGAGGAAAGATAATCTGTAATAATTGGGCTGATTGTGTTGAGCGAGTTGCAAAAGGATTGCGCGAACAGTATATTGATAAAGGGGCTCAAACCTTGGAAAACATTGGGAGAATATATTCTGAAAGTAAAACTTGGGCATCACGTGTTCAATATTTTGTTAATCAGATGCAAAATTTAGAAGAAAAAAACCAATTGTATTTCTCCAATAATCAGGTAGAATTGTAATATGTTTACGCATAAAATATCCAAACTTCCAAAAAACACTGTTGCAATTGATATTAAAATCCCAAAAGAAGAAATCATCAAAGCATCAGAAAAAGCATTCATTAAACTTCAAGGTGAATTGGCAGTTGAAGGTTTTCGCAAAGGAAAGGTTCCAAAAGATCTTGCAAAAAAACATATTGCAAAAGAATCAATTTATGAAGAAATGCTCAAGAACCTTCTCCCAGACATTTATAATCAAATATTAAAGAAAGAAAATCTCAAGCCAATTACTAATCCAAAAATTAGCTTAAACAAGACAAAGGAAAACGAAGATTGGGAACTGAAGATTGAGTTAGCAGAAAAACCAATTTTAAAACTTTCAGACTATCGAAAAATTGTGGCTGATGTGAAGGCGGGAGAAAAAAAGAATGAAATTTGGACACCGGGGAAAGATAAGGCTAAGGTTGAAGAAAACGCAGAAGTTAAAAGTCAACGCTTACTTAATCTTGTTCTTGCTGGTATTTTTGACGCTACACAGTTTGAGATTTCGGATTTAATAGTTGATGAGGAAATTGAGCGTCGATTAGTTAAATTGGTTGATGATGTTCAAAAACTTGGGTTGACTATGGAAGCTTATTTAAAGTCTAAAAATCTAACCCAAGGAAAGTTAAAAGAACAGTATCGAAAAGAAGTGGATAGTATTTATAAAGCAGACTTTGTTTTGAATGAAATTGCAGATTTGGAGAAGATTCAGGTTGAAGAAAAAGATTTGCAGGCACTTTTTGCCAATATTAAAGATGAAAAAGAAAAACAAGCTGCACAAAATAATGCTTATTTTTATGCCGGATTAATGCGGAAGCAGAAAACACTTGATTTTTTGATTGGCCTGTAGTATAATTTGGCCATGCAAACTAAAGTCGTGACAAAAACTAATAAACGTACTACAAATATAAACTCCGTTGAGTCTCTCAAAGATTTGGGTAAAAATATGGCTGGAAACGCAGTTGACTCTATTAAGAATTTAGGAACTGGAATGTTTGATCAACTTATGGGTAATTTTGATGATGATAAAAATCAGAATAATTTTAATGAATCCCTATATAACAAACCTAAGGCTAAAGAATCCCGTGCCTTTCCTCAACGTAAAGAGTTTACACTTTTTAACTATCAGGAATATTATGAAAGTCAGATTGTGCGTAATCAAATAAAAGAGCTAAGTGAATTAATTAGAAAAGAAATTGCAATGTTGAAAAAGTCTAATGACGCATTGTTAAATGAAGTTTCTGATATTGAAAATATTGCCATTGGACAGATGGTTGACAAACCAGGAATTTATCATGTCCGTTTTTTGGAAATTGTGTTGTCTATCCTTCGTTCATTTCGGGCCAAGGTTGGCGAATCTCGTACTTGGATGCAAGCTTTGATGTCAAAAAAGAAAAAACGTGGGTCTTTATTTTCTTCTCGTTCAAAGAAAAAAGGAACACAATACTCCATGTCACAAGAACTCGCAACTGCGAGGTCAGTGCAATAAAGAAGATCAAAGTTTAAATATCAAAGATCAAAAATGAAGATATTATTAAATATTTTAAACTTTTAACTTTACTTTGATTTTTGCAGTTTGACATTTGAACTACTTTTACTCCAGCATTCTCAAAAAGTGGTTGACTCCGTTTGCCCAGGAGCCAGTTGAAGGTGGAGTATATTTTTCCATGATGGCTGATGTAGTTAACAATCCTTTATCAATATATTCTTTCTTTATTCCTTTTGAAACTGTATCAATTGCTTCCTCGTACGAACTAAATCTTGTTACTAAAGTGCCATATATTCCCCATCCCCAACAGTTGTATGAGTTTTCCGGAGTATATTTGCAAAGATTTGATTCTTGCATAGCAATGGCTGGTAAAAGCCGATAGTCAAACTGATATTCATCGCTAACTTTAACAATATATTCTGCGTGATCATATAACGGTGAGTTATATTTTCTAAAAAAAGCTTTAAGATTGGAAGACCTGGCATCGTTTGTTTCGATAGCAGTTTGTATTTCTGAAATCTCCTTTTTTTTAGCTGATTGACTAAACTGATTTTGCAGTTGAGTGATATCAACGATTTCATCAAGAATTCGTTGTTGCCGAACAAGCCGCTCTTTTTTCAAAAGTAGTTTTTTCCCAATAACAAAATTTAAAGTTAAAAGTAGGAAAAAAATAATCGAATAGATAAATATTTTTTTGGTTAGTTTTATCATATTTGCCAAAACTTGAATAACCTGACAGGTTCTTATCAAATAGACTATCTTCAAACCTGTCAGGTTATTAGATAGTAATATGTTGGAAATGGTTTATGATCGCGTTTTTTTATCAGGTATTTTTTCCAAAACTTGATTTCAAATCCATGTGATATTACGATAGTTTTTGGTCTTATTTCATGATTGAACTTATTTTCCAATTTATCAATTAGCTCCGGCATTAAAAAAAGATAGATTGCATCAGCTTTTGACAAATCATAGTCAAAGATGTTTTTTGAGATAAACTTAATATTTAGAAGTTTTTGACGTTTTGCGAGAAAAGTTGCCCACGAGTTTAAAACCGGATTAACATCAATTCCAATTCCTTGTACTTTATAATTTTTTACTGCGGTACGTAGCACTCTGCCATCGCCACTACCCAGTTCAATCATTAATTGTTTGGGTTTCAAACCTGCAAGTTTTAATAGTTCTTCAATTTCTTTTTGATTGCTTGGAACATAAGGCGCTCCCTTCAATTGTGAATAGAGCATGGAGACGGCATATATAGCAATAGATGCAGAAAAAACCAGCTCGAAAAGAATTAGAATGATTTGCATAATTATTCGAAATAGGATCATTATCTTATGATAGCAGAGAAAATTGGGGGATGTGGGGGAACTTAAAACGATAACTTGATCAATCTCTTAAAAGTTTTGTTTTGGGATCGATAACAATTTCCGTATATAAACCATCGAGTGATTTTTCAAAAGCAGTTGTTGCTAGAACCTCATCTTTTAATATTAAATCACGCATAAGAAGGTCTTTAACATGTTTTGTACCTATATTTCTCGCTCTTCTTAAATTTGTTTCACCATATAACCTTAAAGATTCAAGAAATCCAAAACCCTTTCTATAATATAACTTTTTATCAATTCCCTCATATGGTGTTAACTGCCTGATTGTTTCAACTGTTCGACAACGATAAGTATGTTCAGAAGAAGTAGTTTCCAAACCGTTTTCTTCTGGCAAAATAAAACCTGATCTGTAAAGTGTTTTCATTGGTTTATCTGCTTCGTTTGCTTTTTCTACAAGCCCTAAATGTTTGTGTGCTGCTAAAGCTGTTTGTCGGATTAAAGCTGGTTCAAAACTCCTTCCATCTCCAAGAAAATACAAGATATAAAGAGTTTGTTGAAGTTCAGATAGGTTTAAGCTTGAAAAAGGTGATTTCTCTGAAAAAGATGGATGTAGTGATGTTAAGTATTTTAAGATATCGTCTGGAGATAATGCTTTTAATGAATCTGCTAAAAGATTTTCTGATAGATCGGGTTCTAAACTAAGCTGCGCGATTAATGAATTACGTAGTAATGTGCCGGTTAAATTCCTATGTTCATTGGTCCTACGTATAGATTCCATATATTATATTTTAATATTAATTAACACTTATTGTCTTAAACGCTTTTTTTTGTGAGCCCGGTGGGACTCGAATACTGTAAATCAAATAAAAGATTTACAGTATAAACCCACAACCATCCCGCAAAGCGGGAGAGATGTTCTACTTGAGCTATTTTGTGAACGTTTTTGGAAAAATTCGAACCCACCTTCGTTAAAACTACGGCGGGCAGGCGCATTTCAAAGAAAATTGTTAAAGTGTTAACTCGCCCCGCTTCGCGGGGCTCGCAACTGTTGCGCGGCATCCCCCGCCTGCATAAGCTATCGCTTAAGCAATTGCGGGCAGGCCACCCGCCGCGCTGATGTTTACCCCGAACCGAGCTGTGCTCTGGTTCTGGGGTTATTTTTTTTGCGCGCGATTTTGCTCGGCTCCGCCGAGCATTTAATAATTATTCCGATCTTTTTTAATTATACTCGTTTCAAATATTCTTGGATTATCTGATTGCATTAATGTTTGAGATGAAATTCTAATAGTGCTTACATTTTCTAATCCAGATGGTAACGCATCTTGATAATCTTTTCCTGAATGTCTTGGATATGTTTGAGCCAAATTCCATCTCGTATTTTCAAATTGTTGTATATCTTCAATAGGTAACTCTACATTAAAAAGTCGTTTGACAAGCCTATTGATTCTATTTATCCTCTCATCCCCGTCACTTTTTGATACTGACCTATCTTCCGGTTTTGGCGCACCCTTTGGTTCTATAAGTTCTCTTGTTAGCCACAATCCGCCATTTGATAATGTATTTTCTACAACACGTGTTAGATTTACATATTGTTCAGGCGTTAAACAATAACCGAGAACATCACTGATTATCAAATCTGCTTTTGGCGTATTTTTAGGCAAGGATAAAACATCAGATTGTATAAATTCGGCATCTGATATTAAACCAAACTGTTTATATATGCGACCGATCCCAATGGGTATTGGAGATATATCAAAAACAGATAGTTTACCCTTAAATCCTTTTGTTTTTAACCAAGTCAAAGTTTCAACAACGTTCGGTATTGAAATTGCGCCAAATAACATTATTTGTTCTGCACCTATTATTTCGTCGTCAATTTCTTTTTGTAAATCCCTTGCCACTCTCGATACCGATAAAAATATTTCTGCGGGGCTACCATGTAATTGTGAAAACACTATTACCCTATTTCTAGAAAGCTCGGGGATTTCCATTTTACCTGACCACGAGTTCGATATTTTATCTTCTGGGGGGGGCATTAATGAATTCCATACAGAAAAACTCGAAAGCTGTTGTAATGGACTGTGCAATCCACCGTTATAGTCTCTTTGTAAACTCGGAGAAAAAGTTAACTTCGTTTTTCTTTCTGCTGTTGTAGTAACACAAAAAAGTTTATTGGCTAAATCTCTTTCTGTTTCGTTTACAGGTGGTAGTTCATTTTGCGACATTTTTTATATCTTTGAAAATTTTTATTTTGTATAAATTTTCAATAAAGTCTGTTCCGGCGTATCCAGCCAAAAATGAAACCTGCCATTCGGTATCAACCAATACTCCCGCCGCCGCTCCAACAACTCCAGAAATTAATTATACCCAAAATACTCCAATTTTATGGGCCAACGGGAAACTTTACAGAATTCTTTTCAAACTTACTTTTTTATTCTTGCAATCAACTATAGCCTTATAGCTAAATTTTGTAAGAAAGCTTATCCCGGCAAGAGGCGTGCTTTTTGAAATTAATACCTGAATATAAGAAATCTTGCCTTCCATTGCCGATTTGGCTAATGCAACAGGAACATCAACGGTATCGCCATTTGCTATTTGCGCTTTTATTACACCTGTAATTTCCAAATTTAGTTCTTTTGCCATTTTTGGAGTTACCTGAAGATCTCCTGTAAATCCCGTATCAAGAACACAAAATGTTTTTTGTACAGCTTCTTTCCACGCGACCACTGTTTGTATTAAAGGAACATTTTCAATAAAAATGCCAGTAATCATTTTATTAATATACCAAAAGATTTTGCGATAGTCTCCGCCGTGTCAAAACCTATTTTAACAACATAAAAAATTTTGTCAGAATGGCCCTTTTTAGCTAAAACAAGAGCATCGGCGCTTGTATTTGCTAAATACGCATTCTCACTTTCAACATCAATCGCTAAAAACTTTCCGTTTTCTTTCGGTTCATATCTTGATTTTATCTTTTGATATATTTTTGAACCTTTATCGGCAATAATTTGTATATTTGAATTCATAGTTTTACTTTATCAAAACTGAAAACAATTTACAAGCAAGTGTTTTAGGCAAACACATTTCTGGAGTGAAAAGCTGCTTCCATTTCCTTATTGGTGAACGTTTTCGAAAAAATTCGAACAGATTTCAAACAAAGGTAGACACGGCGAGTGGCCGGCTGCACTCGCCGCGCCATCTTCGCTCGCCTGCCCGCCTCTGGCGGGGCCTTCGGCCTCGCTTATATTTTTTATTTTTTGCGCGCGCGATTTTGCGTTCGCAATGGAACGCTTTAATTATAAAGGATAAAATGAGAAAATAAAAACATGATTACGTGTAGCTGTATCATACCTGTTTATAACGAGGGTAAGCGTATTTTGAAGGTTCTGGATGAATTGCTAAAAATTAAATTGATATATGAAATTATCTGCGTAAATGACGGCTCAACAGATAACACTCAACAAATACTTGAGACATACCGATCAAGAATCAAGATTGTATCGAATTCTAAGAATCTAGGAAAAACAGGAGCAGTCAATCATGGGATTCAAGTTTCGACTGGTAATTACATCCTTCTCTTAGATGGAGATTTGCGCAATTTAAAATTTCAGGAAGTGGAAAATACGATTAGTAAAATGTTTAAAGATCCAGCTATTGATATGATTATTCTTAGACGGAATGCTCCTTGGAATATCAAAATACTTCGTGGAGATATTTTAGTATCTGGTGAGCGAATATTAAGAAAAAATGATTTAATGAATGCTATCAACGAATTAAAGCCCAAAAGATACCAAATTGAATTTGCCATAAACAAATATATGTATATGAACAATAAAAAAGTCTATTGGATGACTTCTTCAATTCGGAATACATGGCCAACCACTAAGTTTGGTTTTGTAAAAGGAATGCGAAAGATTGTTTTAATGAATTTGAACATTTTAAGTTATGTCGGTTATCTCAATTATTTAAAGCAGTTCTTATTTTTCTGTAAAAAGAGAGTGACATAGAAGTTCTTTCCTCCAAAGGCGGACAAGTAAAATTTTTGCGTTTTCCTTTGAGACAAAATCTACCCTGATTTTGTCCTGTTCGAGCCGACTTTTTCGAAAGCACGGCGGGTATTCCTAGCTGCCCCCACTCCCGACTCGATTTCACTTTTGGTGAACGTTTTTGAACAAATTCGAACGTATTTCAAAGGTAGCGGCGGCTGACCGCACCAGCCGCCGCACTATCTTAAAGCTCGGCCTTCGGCCTCGCTTATTTTCAGCGCGCGCGACTTTTGTGCTCGCTATGCGAACACCATAAAATCTGATAAAATTCTATCAAAGAATGACTAAAAAATCTATGATTAAATTCAAATATTTATCAAAAGAAAAGATCTTTAAATTATGGAGATTAATGCTTATTCCTATTTATATTTTAGTTGTTTTTCACTTCCTAAAAGATATAACCCAAGACATACTCCAAATACCAACAATTTTAGACTTTTTAGGAGATGTAAACGAAGACCTGTCTCGTTTACCAGAAACTCTTGTTTGGTTTTATCATTGGGCAATGGTTAATACTTTTTTTATTGAGTTGTTTTTGCTGGTTGCTATTCCTAAGTGTTGGAAAACTAAACAATCTTCGAAACTTGATTTGGCCATTTTAATTTCGTTGTTTTATTTACTTGCGATGTTTTCTCTGGCTACTCTGCTTGATCCAAAATATCAATGGATATTACTAGGTGGTAATTTGCAACAAAACACTCAAGAGAGTAAAGCAGAGAAAGTAGGCAAAAAGATCTCAATCCTTTCTTACAATGTTTTAGGAGGAGCTTATACGAAAAAAATATTGGATGGACTAAGCCACAAAATTGCTAAACCTGATGTTGCTTGCTTCCAAGAATTTCCAGAAAATATCAATTTGTCTTCGCAATTTGAAAAGTATTTTGGACCTGATTATTCGTCAGAAAAAAGCTTGAGTTTGATATTTCCGGAAAGGAAATTTGGTTTAGCAACATTTTATAATCGGGAAAAATTTGAGCTGTTAAACTCAAAAATATTACATCTTTCAAGCCCAAATTGGACCATCTGGGAGAATATATTTACTTTCTCTCTCAAAGATGGATTTTCAGGACCTTACGATCGCACTGCTTTGATAACCGTATTCAAACACGATGGAATACCGTTGACGGTGGTTAATACTCATTTAGGCTGGGAAGGTGGATTAAATAATCAAAGTCGTCAACTAAATCAGATTTTAAGCGCTCTAGAACGATCAAATATAAATAACAATGTAGTTTTATGCGGTGATTTCAATGTAAATATTCGAAGTAAAACATCTCGTCCTTTCTTTGAAAAATTAGAACAGACAGATTTCCACGATTTCACAGACAATATTGCTTATTCTGCAAATTTGTCATCTTCATTTTCGTCTCCAGAGGATAAAATGAAAATTGTAAAATCTTCGCTTAAAATAATGGTTAAAGTATTGAAATATTTGGGAGTAAATACTAAACAAAAAATTGATTACATTTTTGCTAAAGATTTGAGGTGGTCTTTTAGCGAGGTTTACGAAATTGAAGGATCAGATCATTATCCTATTTTTGTAGAATTAGTTCTTTAAAATTTTTGCGTTTTTCTTCATTCTTTATTACGGCGGCTCTCGGCGGACTTGAATTTTCCCTTTGCGGCGCTCGCGTCGGGCGGCGGCGTTGCGAGCGCCGCACCCAACAATTTCACAATTTCCCAAATGGTGCACTCGGAGGGATTCGAACCCTCGACCAATTGCTTAAGAGGCAACTGCTCTACCACTGAGCTACGAGTACTGGTATTGTCAGGTCTACCAATTGAGCTTCGGACACTATAAATATTTGGAAATTTGCAAAGCAAATTTAGTAAGTTTTTGTAAAAAAACTTTCTACCAAATATTTACAGGGTGAACCCCTTTAGCCTACCTTTATTAATAAGTTTGAGTTTATTAATTCTCTTCCAGTTTTTAATTGCTTTTTCACGACTTGCTGCTTTAATTATTGTATCAAAGCTTTCGTAATATACCAGCTTTACTGGTCGTTTTCCACGTAATGATTTAGCACCTTTTTTATTATCTGTATTATGCTCAATTACTCTTCTTTTTAAATTAGTTGTAATTCCCGTATATAAAGATTGATCCTTGCATTCTAGTATATAAACAAACCAATCTTTATTCATAAAAATGTATTTATTCTATAAAGGAAATATAATTTACTTTTTTTTGGTTACCATGAATTAATAGTGTTTACACTGTAAAGGTAATATGTTTACCATATTTTGGTTACCTTTACAGTGCTCCCGAGAGGAATTGAACCTCTATCAGCGGTTTCGAAGACCGCTACTTTATCCGTTAAGCTACGGGAGCTTCATTTAATATTCTCTATCCGCTTGCCCCGAAGAAGGACCCTTGCGAGGCGAGGATGTAAACCTCGCGAGCAGGTAAGCGTTCTTTGGGGTTAAGCTATAAAGGTTAACAATTTATTCAATATTATATAACGCTACGACTAAAAATCCTATTTGATTTGTCAATAAAATTGATCTAACATTATATTATGTTAAGAAAGATTGGAATCTTTCTACTTGGAATTATTGGTTTTGTTTCTATTGTTTTGAATGTTTATTTTTTCAAAACAAAGTCCCCTTCTCCGCTTTCAAGTGATAAAAATCTGCAAAATCTTAAAGTTACACGTGTGATTGACGGTGATACGTTTGATGCAGAAAATGGAGAACGTTATCGGCTTTATGAAATTGATGCACCGGAATATCCCAAGGGTTGTTTGGGTGAAGATGCAAAAACTCGGCTTGAAAACTTAATTCTGAACAAAACTATTTCAATAAAATCATTTCATCGGGATAACTTTGGTAGAATACTCATACTTGTTTATAGCAATAATTTATTTATCAATGAAATTTTGGTTGAAGAAGGCTATGCAGTCTTTTCTAAAGACAAAACATTAACTGAAACTTCTTTGACAATTGAAAAAGCCCAAGAGAAAGCCAGATTAACTCAAAGAGGCGTTTGGTCAGACCTATGTCTTACAAAAAAAGACAACTGTTTAATTAAAGGAAATTATCGATCTGCTAATAATGCAAGAATTTATCATATGCCTGATTGTTACAATTATGATAAGATTACGATTAAGCCCGGGACATCTGATCGTTGGTTTTGCACTGAACAGGAAGCAAAAATGGCTGGATTTAGAAAGTCGTTGGATTGTCCGAAATTATAGATACGAATGAAACCAGCAATGCGAATGTTGCGAATATGCGAATCAAAAATTGAGCATAACAAATGTCATTGCAAGAAGCCTATACGACGAAACAATCTCGTTACCAATAGGACGTACTATATTAACGGGATTGCTTCGCTCCCAGGTAGTATTCAGCACCTGGTCGCTCGCAATGACATTGCAAAATTATTAATTATATTTAACTATGATCGTTCGAAATAAAAATCAACGGATTGCGGTTTTGGTGGATGTGCAAAATTTATATTATTCAGCTAAAAATCTTTATCAGTCACGGATTAATTTTAAAAACTTACTGAATTTGGTAGTGGCGGATCGCATCCTGACGCGAGCAATTGCCTATGTAATCAAGGCAGATCCCAATGAAAAAGAGCATGAATTTTTTGAGGCATTAAATAGCGCGGGTTTTGAAGTTAAGGAAAAAGATCTTCAAATCTTTGTTGGAGGTGCGAAAAAAGGAGACTGGGATTTGGGAATTGCCATGGATGCAATTCGACTGGGTCACAAAGTTGACTCCATTGTGCTGGTTTCAGGAGACGGCGATTTTCAACCAGTGGTAAACTATCTTCAACAATCATTGGGTTGTTTAGTTGAGGTGGTAGCATTTAAAAAATCCGCCAATCGGGATTTGATTTTAATTGCCGACGACTTTCTCAACATCGAAAACCACACAAAAATGCTATTATTCCAAAGTTCTCTACAAAGGCAAAGGCAAAATAAATAAGGACAGTCCTTTGAGGACTGTCCCGTCATAATTTAGATGTTGCGGTTGGGGCGGGGGTGATATCGTTGATGTAGTCACCAATACCAACCTTCAGATTTTTCCATTGATCAATTCCCTCTTTGGGAATGAGAATGTATTGACCGTCGTCTGACATGCCATTAATCAGATAATTATCTTCAGAAAGAATGGTGTTTTTTACTTCATATGATCTTAGGTCTCCAATGGTCTTAAGGATTTTTTGAATTTCAGAAATTGCAAGATCAGTGGCAACATGATCACTTAATGATTCAAGCAATGGAAAAAATTTAGTGATTGAATTAAGTGAGAGAAGTTTTTGTTTGATGGCGGTAACAAAAAGTTGTTGGCGATGGGCGCGATTAAAATCACCACCATTTTCTTGAGAATATCGTGATCTGACAAATTTTAACGCAGTTTTTCCGTTCATAAATTGCCTGCCTTTTTTAAATTTTAACCGTTCATAGCGGCATGGAAAAGCCAGTTCTGGAGAATCGGTTGCATTTGTTAAAAGGGTTAGAAGTTCCGCGTTGTTTTTTAATAAATTATCCCGATCAGTCGGGTTATAGCCAGGTTGAAGAAAAGGAGCAATTTCTTTGAACTGTGAGTCTTTTCCACACAATTCAGCTTCTTTGCCTTCAATTGGATATCTTTCATCAACAAAAGGTTTGTCAATATTAATTGTTACCCCACCGATTGCATCAACGGCTTTGACAAAACCGGTAAAGTCAACGGCCAGATAATTATCTATCTCAATTCCGGTCACGGATTCAAGAACAAATTTTAAAAGTTTTCCATCGCCACGATATGATTCTTTTAAGTCAGGATAAAAATCTTTTTTTGCCAATCCGATTGTGTAGACGGCATTTATTTTACTGTAAAATGCATCACCGGATTCAGTTGGAAGCTTAACCCACAGATCTCGCGGAACAGAAAGAATTAAGGCTTTTTTTGTTTTGATATTGACTTGAAAAATCATCATTGAATCAGTTAGATAAGTTCCTTCATGAGTTCCTCCGCCGTAGCCAAGAAGCAGAAGTGAGATTGTATCTTTGTTTTTTTTGGTTTCGGTTTGCTTTGGTGAGTAGACTTTTTGATATAGGCGGTTGATTTTGTAGACAGCAAAAGAAAGAAGAATAATAATTATAACGGTAATAAAGATTATAAGTTTTTTGGGCATGCTAAAAATAGTATAGTTTGTCTTGTTGGTAACGGGATTGCTTCACTATGCTCGCAATGACATAAACATTACTGATAATAATTTATTATAAAGCATACTAAACATTTATATAATTTCTTCTTTGCGTTTTTTAACAAAAGAAATCCATTCTTCCACAACTTCAAATACCAGCTTGAAAGGAGCTTCAATTAAGAAATCAAAGATAAAAATAAAAAAGTTGAGCTTGGCAATTTCACTGGAAAAAAACTTACCCAATGAAAGTATTGGCATGAAAAAAAAGTCTATAAAAGGTGAAAAAATACTTCCTTTTTCTTCAAGTCGGTATTCATTTACAATCTGTTTAATCCGGTATGAAAAAAAGGTGACAACACTGACAAAAAAAATAAAAATCAGCATGGAAATAAAGTTAAACTGCAGATATTTTAGTAGTTGATAGATTAAAAACAATGTCACAATAAAAGTTAAGGAATAAAAAATCGTGAATCCAAAAACCAAAAAAGGTTTTTTTTCGCGCGCTTTTTTAGGCATGAAAGCAATGGTGGTTTCAAACGTGGCATCAGCATCGATTATTCCAATGATGCGTTGATATATTTTTTTGGTATTGTCTTCATTTGGCATACGAAATATCGAAACAATCGTCAACATTAGAATTGGAGGGAAAAGTGTATTAATGATGATTGAAGTTGTATTAACTTCATTGTAAAAAAATCGCGATGCAGGAAACTCAAGAATTAATGCAAAAAGCATTTTGGTTAAAAAAATATATATAAAACTTCGAATCGCTAGATTACGTACTCTTTGATTAAGTTGCTGATATTTTTCCCGGCAAATTAAATCAACTTCATTCCAAAGTAAATTTTTATCGCTCAAAATTGTTTGCGCTTTGCTAATTTTATTTTTTAAAAGAGAGAATAAAATTAAAAATGGAGGTAGTTGTTTTTTTATAAAAAGAGTTAACTTATCAACATAAAGACTCTTAACCATTTCATCAACCTTTTTAAATATTTTTGGAAGAGTGGTTGAAAGAGTTTTTAGTTGTTCTGGATTTTGTTGGCCAATTGGCTGATAGAACATTGCGAAAAGATGATAGCGTTGATATGATCTATCACTACGTCGATATGCCCTTTCCAATGCTGTCAAAAAATAGGCATCTCTTTGTTCTTCTGTTAGCCCTTCGATTTTAACTTTTTTCCGGAGAACTTGATATATGTAATAAGTCAAGGATGTTACGCTGCTGGTATCTTCTGGACTAAGAGTTTCTTCAATTTCACAGGTGAGCATATCAATGACAAAATCTGTTAGAAAATATACTTCTTGAGAAAGGCGACCTGCAGTGACTTGTTTTTTTATTGAAAGATAATTATCAATAATCTTTTGAATTGTTTGAATATCATGTCCGCCTAGTCCACCATTTGGAAAGTAGCGGGCCCATAATAATTCTCGAAGCAAATTTTCTGCTTCTCCAATGCCTTCAGGATGAAGCATTAGTCGTCTTTTTATGATTCTCTCAATCGCTGCTCTACGGATTAAATGATCTTCGCGGTATTCAACAGCATTGCGAATGCGTTCATATACGAGTGCAAAAAATGACACGGTTTGAGAGACAATGATTTTGGAAAAATCATCGGGTTTGACCTTTTTTTTAACCGATTGTAAGCCAGAAAGAAGGGCTGCGGTATATTTTGACAGGACAATTTTTGGTTGCGCAATCTTTGTTTCTGTGTTTGGCATAGATGGTATATTATAGCAGTTATTGATAAGTTGTAGTGGATGATGAGAGTTGTGAGGAATATGGGAGATAAGGGAGATGTGGGGAAGATTTGGGGGATGGCTTTTATAGGAGGTTAAAGGAGGGTGGAGGAGGTTAAAGGAAAAATCTAGAAGGGATTTGGGGAAATGGCCACAGATGTGAAAAAATCAATTTCACTACAATATAACAATATAATGTAGTGAAGTTAATTCGGAAGAACCTTACAAAGTAAAATTATCCGAGATATAGTTTCAAAACTTATATAAAAACACAGGCGGAGATGTTAATCGATTTAATAATACCGAGAGGATTTGTGCCGGTTTTTGTGGTTAAGTCGATTCGGAAAAAAGAATCATAATATTTTATGAGCGAATTTTTTGACCATTTACTTGCTTGACTATCAAGTTGAGATTTTTGCCAAGGCGCTAAACGCTCTCCATAAATTTTTTCTTTTGCTAATATTAACTTTCGCAAGTGGCGAATTAACATTATAAATATAAAATATTCATCTAGACTTGTTTTTAAAGAGTTAAGGGTTGATAAAAAACCCAACTTATTACCAGGATAACAGGCATTGATTAATTTAAATATTGTTTGATTTGGTTTGAATTCCTTAATCAAAGCGCATTTTTTTAGTTTAATTTCGCGTGAGGGAACATTTTCTTCCCATATAAAAACAGAAATTTCTTTATTCAAATGAATTTCTTCAAGCTTTTTAACTTGTTTATGATTTATTTTAAGATTTATTTGTTTGTTGATATTTTCTAAAAAATAAATTGATTTTTGTTGAAATAAATTAGCAGCTGCGCTGTTTTCCCAATGCTCAAAAAAGTCAATTAACTTATTAAAACTTAAAGCGGATTGATTGGGAGTAATATTTATACGCTGTTGGTTATAATAATTTCGACTGGAAACAAAGTCTTCTCCGCAGATGATTGTTATCATGTACTCACTGGAAAAATTATTTAATAGATTTTTCCAGTATAAACCCATCTAATCCACTTTGCAAGACGCTTAAATTGCAAACTGGAGTAAGATGGGCTAACATTTTACATAATATCTATTAGAATGAATATATATGTTTGATTTAGTCGCAATTGGAGGAATTGCCGTAGATTTGTATTTTTCCGGAGATAGTCTAACCAAAGATGATAAACGTTTTCATCTAGCAATCGGCGGGAAGTATTTTGTTGATTCGCACCATCAATTTTTTGGCGGTGGAGCTGTTAATGTTGCGGTAGGAGCGAGCTATTATGGACTAAAGACAGCAATTATTGGGAAAATTGGTAAGAATCAATTTTATGATGATTTGATTAATTTTCTTCAAAAAAAACATATAAATTACGAATATTGTCAAATAGAAAAAAACTATCAAAACCTTTCGATTGTTTTAATGACAAAATCAGGAGAACGTACGGTTATAAATTACCAAAATCCTCATCAACATTTAGAAAAAAGTCAAAAAAATCGCCTTAACAAAACAAATTTCCCTCAGTGTAAGTTTTTATATATGGGTAATTTACCTGATACGAATCTAAAGGAAAAAATTGAAATTGCAGCATATTATAGAAAACAAAATTCTCAAATTGTCTTAAATCTTGGAATTCATGACTGCCGTTTGCAATTAAGCTCGCTTTATCCTTTACTTTCATTGATGAGTGTATTAATAATCAATAACTACGAATTTTCAGAGTTGGTAAAAGCTCCAATTGAAGATATTCATTTTAACGAAGACGTTATCAGTTGGTATGTTCCAAAACTTCGTGACAAATTAATTATTATTACCCAAGGTAAAAAAGGGAGTTATGCTTATTTAAATGGCAGGATCTATTATCAAAAAGCAGTCCATGTTGATAAAATAGTTGACACAAATGGTGTTGGTGATGCTTTTATTGCCGGATTTATCAGTGCCTATATTGAAAACAAAAATATTGAAAATTCTTTATTAAACGCAGCAAATTTTGCATCAAAAGCCTTAAAAAAAATCGGCGCAAATTAAATATATTTTTTATATGTGTCTTTTGTTTTCTGGTCTCCGTTTTCCATTTTCTGATTTATCTGATTCAACTGATGTACGGGCGCATCATTGATGCGCCCCTACCGATTCAACCGGTTTAACCGACTCGACTGATTTAACGATCATAACTTTTCTTGTTTATGCAATAAGCATAACCACACGCAATCGCATCAATGACATCATCAAGCTCTCTATCAAATTTAATTTTAAGTTGAATTTCCAGCATTTTTTTGACACCTAATTTATCTGCTTGACCATAACCGGTGACAATTTGTTTAATTTCAAGCGGTGTTAAAAAAGAAAGTATTATGTTATTTTTTCCCGCAATTGCCATAATCGCACCTTGCGCTTGACTCACCTGAATAATTGTTTTTTGATTCTTAAAAAAGAAGATCTTTTCCAAAACAATTTCCTTAATACTATTATTCTTTATCAGTAATTCAATATTATCTTGGATTAAACTTATTCTTTTTTCCAGTTTAATAATTTTGGACGTGGAAATTAGGCCGTAGTCCTCAAGTGTAATTTTATTTGAAGATTTGTTTGAATAACTAAAAATAGACCAGCCGGTTCTTTCAATGCCAGGATCTATAGCGAGTATTTTCATTTAATTATTATCTCACTTCGCCCCGCTAAAGCGTGGCTTCGAGGGGATTTCGCTCCCAGATAAGATTGTAATATAAATCACAAAATATCGTGGAAGCTTCATATCAATAACCAATTTAAGAGATGGAAGAGTCGTTCGTTAGGACATCTCGGCTAAATCCCTTGCAGGACTTACACCTAATGCCTATATAACCAGTAATCTACTGGCGAACTGATAGGGATTTCTAATCTTAGGGCGTGCTTCACACTTGAGATGCATTCAGTGTTTATCACATGGAGATTTAGCTACCCAGCAATGCCCTTTTTGGACAACTGGTATACCAGGGATCTCCTCTTCCAGGTCCTCTCGTACTGTGGAAGACTCCCTTCAAAAATCTAAACGCCTACACCGGATAGAGTCCGAACTGTCTCACGACGTTCTGAACCCA
>Ga0100378_1001219_pt1 | contig 27576 bp, 22 predicted proteins | sample CryGeymeta201502_FD_81535 | JGI IMG/M metagenome (GOLD analysis project Ga0100378, IMG submission 81535) | Groundwater microbial communities from Crystal Geyser aquifers in Utah, USA - Crystal Geyser metaG 2015-02 | ecosystem: Environmental > Aquatic > Deep subsurface > Groundwater | place: USA... | reverse complement strand
TACCAAACTGGAAGAAGCGATTGCTTTTTCTACTGCCATTTTTTTTCACCTCCTTTCCTGTTTTAGATTTTTTTTACAAAAAGAGATATAGTTATTTCTTTTTGTAAATTTTAATTTCTATATTCAACTATATTTTGATAGAATTTAATAGAAATAGTTATTCTTCTTTGAGCTTCTCTTTATTGGTCTTCCTGGTTAAAATATCTTGTACTGCCTGGATAAATCTTTTTAGATCAAATGGTTTATCCAAAAAATCACTAGCCCCTAATCCTCTCGCCCTGGCCTTAACAGATTTATTTCCAAAAGCAGAAATCATCATTATTCGCAGTGAAGGTCTCATTTGTAAAGCTTTTTCAAGGACCATTAGCCCAGACATTTCATTAAGTATATAGTCTAAGACAATCAAATCATAGTGATTCTTTTTAATTTTCATCAGAGCATCTTCCCCATTATAAGAGCAATGGACACTATATCCCTCTTCTTTAAGAATGTCTGAAATAATTTGACACATATCCAGGTTATCATCAACTACTAATATTTTAGCCATATTATTATTGTTATTACCTCTTTTTAAATTTTCATAAGGAGATCCTTCTATATCATCATAATAAGCAAATAGCGTGCCAACTTAACCGGTTAAAATAAAAAATGCATTCGGATCTCTCCAAATGCATTTATAATAATGGTTTGGGACAGACACAAGGTCTGCCCCTACATTTTAATTTATTTTTATTTTCTTACCATTTTATGGTTTTCATACCATAAATTATGGGTTATTAACCATAAGAGTGTTTGACATATATATTTTATAATTTGTATCAGTATTTTTATTTCGTAGGGGTCGGATTTATCCGACCCAAGTTATTTGGGTTTTTTTTAACGGGTTCGATAAATCGAACCCCTACAGGAATTGCAATGAATCATATCCTTTATGTAGGGTGAAGGTTATATTCTTTGATCTTTAGATAGAGGGTTTTATAATTTATCTTTAATAATCTAGCTGCTTTAGTCTTATTCCAATAAGTTCTTTTTAAAACTTCTAAAATAATTCTTCTTTCCGTATCTCGAGAAAGTTGGCTAATATTTTTTTTAAGGGAGAAGTCATTAGGGAAATTACTCTGGTCTTTTTCCGATAGGAGGGTAGGCATCAGGTCTGCCCCTATTTTGTTCTCTTTGATATAAAAAGGTAAATGCTCTGGTAGAATAATATCTTCAGCCATAATAATTGCCTGCTGAATAATATTTTGAAGTTCCCGAACATTACCTGGCCAGAAATAATTTATCAGCAACTTCATACTTTCTTCCGAGATATGCTTAATATTCTTTCCAAATATCGGGTTAAACTGATTTAGAAAATGCAAAGCTAATAAGGGTATGTCTTCTTTCCGCTCCTTTAAAGTAGGAAGGAAGATAGAAAAAACATTTATACGATAATATAAGTCTTCTCTAAAAGTTCCTCTTTTTATATCCTCTTCTAAATTGGTATTACTGGCAATGATCATCCGCACGTCAATTTTAATCGGATACTTTTCTCCGATGCGGTTTATCTCCCCTTCCTGAAGTGCTCTTAATAACTTAGCTTGAATATTAAATGATAAATTACCAATCTCATCTAAAAAAAGTGTCCCGCTTTGCGCTAATTCAAATTTACCTATTTTTTTCGCTATTGCCCCGGTGAAGGCTCCCTTAGTATGACCAAATAATTCACTCTCTATCAAAGTCTCTGGCAAGCTGGCGCAATCAACGGCTATAAATGGTCTATCTCTTCTGGGACTATATTGATGAATAGTCTTCGCAATTAATTCTTTCCCTGAACCGCTATCTCCTCTAATCAACACAGTAGCATTGGTGGGAGCAACCTTTTCAATCTTATATAGCACTTCTTTTATTTTATCGCTTTTTCCAATAATATTCTTAAAATTAAATTTGTCTCTCAGTTGATGCCTTAAGGAAATTACTTCTTGAGATAAATCATGAGCCTGAAGGGCTCTTTTAATGATTATCTTTAATTCTTCATAGTTAAAAGGCTTACTAATATAATCGTAAGCTCCAAGTTTCATCGCTTTTACTGCAGTTTCTACAGTCTGATAAGCAGTTAACATAATCACTGAGATATCCTTATCAATGGCTGTTATTCTCTCTAAAGTCTCAATCCCATCTATTCCGGTCATCTTTATATCCAAAAGGACTAAATCAGGCAAATTTTCTTTGACCTTTATCAAACCTTCCTTACCACTATGGGCAATAAAAACTTTGTATTCTTCCTCCTCTAACAATTCAAGCAGACTCTGGCATAAATCTACTTCATCATCAATTATTAAAATATTAGCCTTAGTCATTATATCCCATCCACCACCTACCCCCCCGATTTTTCTCTTTTCTCTTTTCCAGGGGTAAGAAAATAGTAAAAATTGTCCCCTTTCCTAACTTACTCTCTACCGAAATATCACCCTTATGTTCCTTTATGATATTCTGACAAATAGAGAGACCTAAACCAGTGCCCTCCTTATAAGTAGTAAAAAAGGGTTTAAATATTTTTTTGAGATTTCCTTCCGGAATACCTACCCCTGTATCTTCAAATTTTATTATTATTCCTTTTCGGGTAGAATCAAAACTGGTAGTAATATAAAGTTCTCCACCATCTTTCATCGCCCGTATGGCATTAGAAATTAAGTTTAAAAAAACCTGTTCTAGGCAATCTGAATCAAACCAGCCCTGGGGCAATTTTGAATCATATTTTTTAATGATCTTTATATTCTCTGGAAGAAAATGCTTTAAAATCGGCTCTAATCTTTCTAATATTTCATTGATATTGTGATAGTCAAAATTAGAGCGAGGGGGATGAGAAAAATTTAACAAGCCATAGACAATCTTATCTACGCGATTTATATTTCTTTGAATTGCTTTTAATTTTTCTATTGGGTAATTATCAGCATATTTGCTCTCTAAATGTTGAACAATTAGGCTTATGGTAGCTAAAGGATTCCTAATCTCATGGGCTACACCGGTCACCAATTCTCCGATTAGAGATAATTTTTCCGATTGAATAAGCTGGTATTGAACTTTTCTTAATTCTTTGATTTTTTTCATTACTTTTTTCTCTAAGTTTTCATTTAACTCCATAAGGTTTTGTTGTAATTTTCTTCTTTCAGTAATATCCCTACCGCTTAGACAAATAATAGTCTCTCCTTCTTTAGTAGTGAATACCACACCTGAGAAGTTACCAATTAAAAGCTCTCTTCCTGGCCTATTTACATTTATTTCCATATTCTGTACCCTTTTTTCCTTTATTATTTTATCTCTTAATTTTTTTATTATTTCTTCAGGTATGAATTCATAAATAAAACTACCAATTAATTCCTCCTTCTTTTTTCCAGTAATTTCTTCAAAAGCCTGATTCACTCTCCTAATTTTTCCTTCACCATCTAAGATTATTTGAAAATCTGGTGAGTAATCTAATAGATATTTAATATAATCCTGTTTTTCATATTCTAATTCTAAAGCTTTCTCTTTAGCTTTATTTTCTTTATTATCTAATTTTTCGGTGTCCAAAATTGCCTCACCTAAATTTTTATTTATATTATATCACTCACTAACTAAAATTAAAATCAAATCTTTAGATGGTTCCCGGTAAGTTTATTTTTCTTTACAATTAATTTGAAAGATGGTAAAATTCAAAAGTAATCTATTTTTCAATTTTGAAGGGAGTCATTAAATGAACAAAAAAAAGAATATTTCTAAATACCTACTCATTACTATTTTAGGTATATTTGTCTTTTTAAATTTTAATCCTATTTCAATTCTTGCTGAAGAAAAAACATCCCCTACTGAGACCAATACAGATACTGCTGAAACTATCCTACCTTCCGAAGAAAAAACTGAAACTACCCTGCCTTCCGAAACGATATTATCTTCTTTCAATGGACAGACCATTACTTTGGGTGAATTTAATCAATTATGGGATCAAATACCTGAAAATAATAAACTTCAGCTTACTAAAAGGAATGTACTTGACCAAATAATCTCAGAAAAATTATTAATTCAAGAGGCGAAAAACAGGGGTTTAGAACAAGATAAAGATGTATTAGAACAGATTAAAAACACAACTGAACAAATATTAGTCCAATCTTTAATAGAAAAAGAAATAATAGGAAAAGTAAAAGTAGATGATCAGGAAGCTTTAACTTACTATGAAGAAAATAAAGATAATTTTATAACCAAAGAACAGGTTTATTTATATAACATTTTAGTAGAGACTGAGGAAGTAGCTAAGGATATTTTGGAAAAATTAAAAGCAGGAGGAGATTTTATTGAAATTGCCAAAGAAAAATCTACTGGTCCGAGTGCAGCCCAAGGAGGAGATTTAGGATATATATCTAAAGGTGACCTAATTCCGGAAATTGAAAATGACGTCTTTGCTTTAGAAATTGGAAATATAAGCGATATTATAAAAAGTCAATATGGTTTTCATATTTTAAAGGTAACCGATAAAAAGCCAGAAGTACTTAAAACTTTTGAGGAAGTCAAAGAAGAGATAGTACAAACTTTACTTCCTACCAAACAGAAAGAGGCTTTTGATAACCTATTAGAAGAATTAAAATCTAAAGTAACTATTGAAATAAATGAAGAAGCATTAAAATAAGAATATAGCGTATAGAAAGTAGGGGTTTGATTCATCAAACCCGCCACAGAAAAATTATCAAAACAAATCGGGGCGGATAAATCCGCCCCGATTTGTTGGACATCTTTCATTGGGGGCACAATACATTGTCAAAGAAGATTGCGGGTTCGATAAATCGAACCCCTACATATTACTTATTACTGTTTTCTATACGCTAAACGCTACCCGCTCTACGCTATTTATTATACTTTCTCCAATGGTGCATAATTCATCGACAATTTTTTTAATCCAACTTTTTTAAAATCCACAGTTATAAAAATATCATTTTCAGTACCTATCTTATCTAGTACGGTACCTATCCCCCAATCTGCATGTCTTATTTTATCTCCCACATCTACTTCAATCTTTTCCTTTATTTTATTAAGTGAAGGAATTTCTTCTACCTCTTCAACACTTACTTTTTCTTGAAGATGTTTAGGGATCTCGTTTAAGAATCGAGAAACACTATTAAATAGAGTGTTGCCATTTAAATTTCTTCTCCAGGCATAAGTTAAATATAATTTCTCTTTAGCTCTGGTCATCCCTACATAACATAATCTTCTCTCTTCTTCTAATTCCTCTTCCTTATTTACGGAACGAGAATGGGGAAATATGCCCTCTTCAAAACCGGTAATAAAAACCACTGGAAATTCCAAACCCTTGGCACTATGCAAGGTCATAACCGTAACTACATCTTCTTCTCCTTTATAAAGGTCAATATCAGTGATCAAAGCTACATATTCTAAAAAAGCACTTAAAGATTTATCCACATTATTCTCTTCAAATTCTTGAACTGCCAGAATTAATTCTTTTATATTTTCGATTTTACTTTGAGCTTTAAATTCTCCTTCTTTTTCAAGTTCCTTATAATAATCGATTGCTTGAATTAATTTTATTAACAGTTCACTACCCTTAATTTTATTTTTCTTTTCAATAAATTCATCGATTAAAAAAGTGAATTTCTTTATTCCTTCTCTTCTGTCTGCAGAAATTTTTAGGACCTTTAAACCTTGTTTTAGAGCCTGGTTAAAATTTAAATCATTTTTTTTAGCTAAATCTTCTATTTTACTTAAAGTAATTTTACCTATACCTAATTTAGTATTATTAATAATTCTTAAAAAGCTTATCTCATCTTTTTGGTCATAAATAAAGCGAAGGTAAGCTAAAATATCTTTTACTTCTTTTCTTTCATAAAATCTTAAACCACCTATTACTTTAAAAGGGATCTTCTGTTTGTTAAAGACCTCTTCGAAGGCCCTCGACTGAGCATTAGTCCGATATAAAATGGCAAAATCTTTAAAATCTTTGCCCTCTTTATTATTTAATTGTATAATCTCTTGACTTACAAATACTGCCTCATCAAGGGCGCTGGCGGCCTCAAAACATTTTATCTTTTCCCCACCCTTTTTATCGGTCCAAAGTTCCTTTTCTTTTCGATTTCGGTTATGTTTTATGAGATTTGTTGCTCCCTCTAATATCACTTTGGTAGACCGATAATTTTGTTCTAATTTGATTACTTTACTATGAGGAAAATCTTCTTCAAATCTTAAAATATTACTTAAATCAGCTCCTCTAAATCTATAAATACTCTGATCAGGATCGCCTACTACAAATAAATTATGATATTTTCCCGAAAGTAATTTTATTAACTGATATTGAGCTAAATTTATATCCTGATATTCATCTACCAAGATATACCTAAATTTATTCTGATAATTTTCTAAAATCTCAGGTCTTTCTCTCAAGAGCTTCACCGTAAGTAAAATTAGGTCTCCAAAATCTAGAGCGTTGTTTTCGAATAATTCTTTTTGATATTGTTGGTAAATCTTTACTATAATTTTCTTAAAGTAGCTTACAGCATTATATTCAAATAGTTCTACATCTTCTAAATTATTCTTTGCCTTATCTATTATAGAAGAAATAACATTAGGGCTATATTTTTTACTATCTAAATTAAGAATATTAAGACACCTTCTAATTTGACTAAGTTGATCGGCTTTATCATAAATAACAAAATTTTTATCATAACCCAGTGTTTCTATCTCCTGTCGCAAAATTCGGGCACAGATAGCATGAAAAGTTCCCATCCACAAACCTTTTATCATTTTACTGCCAGAAATATCTTTACTTAAAAATTCAACCCTATCTTTCATCTCTTGGGCAGCTTTATTAGTAAAGGTCACCGCTAATATATTACCAGGGTTTACCTTATTTTGAAAAATTAAATAAGCAATTCTATGAGTCAAGACTTTTGTTTTTCCACTACCTGCCCCCGCAATAACTAAAACGGGAGATTCTTTTATTTCTACCGCTTCCTGCTGTTTTTTATTTAGATTATCCAATAACTTCATCTTTTTCTTCTACCACTCCTGCTTTCATAATGATTAAGATAAAATATTTAATTTCTTAAATTTTTCTTTTAAGGTTATCATATGGTTCCCGTTCCAAAAAATTTTCCCACAATTAAAACATCTTTTAAACCAATAACCTCGACCAAAAACGTCAAAAGGAATCTCTCTCTTCACTTCATCTTCCTGTATCTCTTGTAAGAAATTATTACATTTTGAACACCTAGTAAAAATATTTTCTTTTTTTAATTTTAATTTTAATTCTTTTATAGTTTGTTCTAATTGTCCATCAAGATCGTCTTCTTTAAGATAAAAAATCCAGGGCAATTTTCTTAAAAACTTTACCCTGGATAATAAAATCCTATTTTCTCTTTTAGCTAAATTAATAACTGGTATATAATCTTTATTTTGGGAATATAAGACATCAAAACCCAAAATCCTGAGCAAAATAGCTAATTTTTGCAACTTATAAACGACAAACTGATCTTCTTTCATAATTTATTTTAAAATATTTTCTATTCTATCCAACCCCTCTTTAACATCCTCCATAGAAGTAGCATAAGACAACCTCAAATATCCTTCTGCTTCAAAAGCACTTCCCGGAATTAAAGCAACTTCCGCTTCCTTTAAGATAAAATCAGCAAGGTCAAACGAATTAATAATTCTCTTACCATTATATTTAACACCTTTCTCTAATATTTTACTTACATTAGGAAAAGCATAAAAGGCTCCAGAAGGCTTAAGACAGGAAACTCCTTTTATCTGGTTTAGCTTTTCTACCATATATTTCCTTCTCTGGTCGAATTCTCTTCTCATCTCTTCGATAGTTTCTTGTCTTCCGTTTAAGGCTTCCACGCTAGCTTTTTGAGCTATAGAATTTGGATTAGAAGTGCTATGTCCCTGAATTTTACCCATTCCAGAAATAATATCTTCTGGCCCTGCTGCATAACCAATCCTCCAACCAGTCATAGCATATGATTTAGAAACACCATTTATAATAATAGTTTTAGCTTTTACTTCATTACTTAAAGAAGCAATAGTAAAATGTTCAGCTTCATCATAAATTAGCTTTTCATATATTTCATCACCTATACAATAAATATCATACTTTACCAGAAGCTGAGCTATCTTTTTTAGCTCTTCCATTTCATATACAGCACCAGTAGGATTATTAGGGCTATTTAAGATCAGCAATTTAGTCTTGGAAGATATTTTTTCTTCAACTTGAGTAGCAGATAATTTAAAAGCATCCTCCTGATAAGTATTAATAAATATGGGGACTGCTTGAGCGAATTTTATCTGCTCAGTATAACTAACCCAGTAAGGAGTCGGCAATAATACTTCATCTTCTGGATTGCAAACGGTCAATAGGGCATTAAATAAACATTGTTTTGCTCCATTAGAAATAATAATTTCTGCAGGCTTATATTCTACTTTATTATCTTTTTTTAATTTTCCTATTACTGCTTCTTTCAATTCAATTATTCCCGAATTATCCGTATAGTGAGTAAATCCTTGTTTAATTGCAGCTATAGCCTCTTCTTTGATATTTTTGGGAGTATCAAAGTCAGGCTCACCAGCAGCAAAACTGATCACCTTCTTTCCTTCCCGCTTCATCTTTAACGCCTGAGCGGTAATAGCCAAAGTCTGGGACGGATTTATACTCTTTACTCTATTCGAAATAGTCACCTTCTAACTTCCTCCTCTTGTTTATGGGGTCAAATCTTTATTCTTGACAAATAAAGTATTGTGGTCAAATTTTGCTATTTGTCAAGAATAAAGATTTGACCCCATTATATTTTCCTTATATTTTTTTTCTTAGATATAATCGAGCCAATCTAAATATTTTTGGTCTTTTCCTTTCACCAGGGCAAAGAATTTTTCTTGAATTTTTTCAGTTACCGGACCACGTTTTCCTTCGCCAATCTGGTAGTTATCAATCTCTCTGATCGGTGTAACCTCAGCAGCTGTTCCAGTAAAAAAGACTTCATCAGAGATATAAAGTTCATCTCGACAGGCATATTTTTCTTGAACTTGGTAGCCCATATCCTGCGCAATCTTTATTACAGAATCGCGAGTAATTCCTTCTAATACTGTAGCGGTAGGAGTAGTATAAATAACTCCATTTCTAATCCAGAATATATTTTCTCCTGGGCCTTCAGCTACATAACCTCTGGTATCCAATAAAATTGCTTCATCTACTCCTGCTTCTAGGGCTTCCATATTAGCAAGTATAGAATTAATATAATTTCCACAGATTTTAGCCTTTTGAGAGGTTGAGTTAATATAACTTCGGGCATAACTCGAAATCTTAGTCTTAATCCCATTGACTATTGCTCCTTCGCCTAAATAAGCGCCCCATTCCCAAACAGCAATTGCGCAATTTACCGGGCATTTAAAAGGATTTATTCCTAATTCTTGAAAACCACGATAGATTAAAGGACGAATATAACAACTCATTAATTTGTTTACCTTTATGGTATCCTTAATAGCTTGTCTAATTTGCTCTTTAGTGTAGGGAATATTCATTTTTAATATTTTTGCTGAATTAAACAATCGATCAATATGTTCTTTTAATCTAAAAACTGCAGTACCTTTTTCAGTTTTATAGGCCCTTATTCCTTCAAATACTCCACTTCCATAATGTAGGGCATGAGCACAAACATGAACCTGAGCCTTATCCCAATTGACCATCTTTCCATCCATCCAAATTTTTTCTGCTTTCATTTTTACTTACCTCCTCATTAAGACTAACTTTAGGATAATTTTAACATATTTTTCTAAAAATTACATTTATATTTTTTGGGGTCAGGTCTCAACATTTGACATAGTTTTACTTTATTATTTTTAATAGATATGTCAAATGTTGAGACCTGACCCCACTTTGGCCTGACGCCACTTTTTATTATCATTAAGAATAATTTTAGCGGTTCTTTCTACTTTTTCAGGCAAACCAGTAGTATAATAATTTTCCTCACCTTTTCCTCTTTCTTTTAAAATTCCTTTTTGGCTAAGAATTTTTTTTAGCTCTAATGTGGTATTAACTGCTGGATCAATCAATATTACTTCTTGACCTATAATCTCAGAAATTACTTTTTTTAAAAAAGAATAATGGGTGCAACCTAATATTAAAGTATCAATTCGTGCTTTTTTTAGGGGTTTTAGATATTCTCGGGCAACCTGGTAGGTTTCAGGGGCAGTAAATTTACCAGTTTCTACCAGGGGTACAAATTCGGGACAAAAATTGGAAAAAACTTCTATTTCAGGAGCAATTCTTTTAATCTCTTGGGGATAAGCTTGATTTTTAGTGGTAAATTCGGTAGCAATAATCCCTATTCTTTTATTTGAGGTTCTCTTTACCGCATCCTCTACCGCTGGTTGGATTACTCCAATGATAGGAATAGAAAAATGTTCTTTTGCTGGTATAAGACTAGCAGCAGTAGCTGTATTACAGGCAATAACACAAGCCTTAATATTTTTCTTTAAAAGAAAGTAAATTATTTGTAAAGTATATTTAATAAGTTCTGATTGGTTTTTTTCACCATAGGGTTGACGTTGGTTGTCGGCAAAATATTCAATATTTTCTTGAGGGAGCAATCTCTTTACTTCTTTTACAACTGATAAGCCTCCTAAGCCTGAATCTAAAAAACCAATCGGTTGTTCTTTCATTTTAAACCTTATTTCTTTATTATATAAAATTATATTTTTAATACATATAGGGGGATAAGTTTGGCAATTATCTTAGCCAAGTCTAACTCTAAGGTTCGTAGAACTACCATTCTTCCTCTGTAATCATAGGGTATTTCCCTTAAATCTTTAATTACTTTCTTACCCCGATCATTGATTAAATCCATCAGGAAATATCTCTGTCCGTTATTTTCAATTACTTTTAACACACTTAATATATCAGGAAAATGATAACCTCCGCCGTGGGGAACTACATTGGCATTTCTGAGTCTCTTGGTTAAATCCAGTTTTTTGGCTCTTTTTTCAAAACCTAAATTCTCAATCTGTTCTTTAGTAAAAGATGGTTTACCATAGACCAGATATGCCGGTAAGTCTCCTCGTAAAGCAATGGGTAGAATCTGGTTATCTTTTATAAGGTGACAACCTAAGAGCATAGTATTTATATCTGCTAATCCTTGGTGGGTTTCATTGGAGATTATTTTAAAATCTCCAAACAATCTTTTAGCAAATTCAATTCTCCTCCTTTTAGAAAAATCATCAACAAATTTATATTTTTCGTAATAGTCCGAAGCTTCTTTACCAGTTAAAAACCTAATTTTACCAAAAGGGGTGTCTATTTTTTTCGCAATATTCTCTAATCTTTTACTCCGATAATAGTATAAGCCATAACCTTTCGGATTATCATCTCTTAATTCATCACCAGCCCCATGAATAATAAATATATAGGGGAGAAAATTTTCCATCCCCATTATATCTCTCACTTTAAATACATCTATAAAGTGATTGCCCCTACCAAAATCCCAGACTACCTTTATGCCATTAACTTTTATATCAGAGGACTTTACAGAAATTGTAGACACTTTATCAATTAAAGTTTCTATCTGGGGAAGTTCTTCTAATCCACCAACTAACATCCCACAGGCATTAGGTAAGAGATCTAAGATCATTAATTCTAAAGTCCCATTTCCCCATTCAATCTTTCCTCCATAACCAAAGCCATTGTTCCATCTTTCTGCATTTCGGGTGATAGTAGCATCAGGGGTTGATATAAAAGTTGCATCTGCTTTTAAGCCAAGTTTTTCTTGAAGAAAATGAATCTTAGCTATTCCGTAAACCATATTAGCAGCACATAATTTCATACCATTATCATTAACTCCAGTCATAAAGAGATGATCTTTAGCTCTACTAAGATATTCTTCTCTATCCATTTCTACTCCTTTCTAAATATCTTTTAGATTCCTAGTCGCTATTTAGCTGGAGGTAAAATTGCTTCCAGCATTTTTAGGTAAGATATACCCTTTATTTTTGCTAACTTTGCAAGATAACCTTCTCAACGACAACCTGAATTCGGATTTATTTTAAAAGGATAGTAATAAAATTTTTGGATATTTAAATATAATAAAATGGTAATTTTAATTAGAATTCTTATAATTTTGAGCAAAGTTTGGAAGATCAAAGGCTGCTCTATGTATATCTTTATTATAATATTTTAAATTCTGAAGTTTTAAAGCCCTTTGTTCATCAAAATCATTTAAGGGATGGTATTTCTTGGAACAGAAAGCAAAACCGATCATTCCACTAGGATAGGTGGGTACTAAAGTATAATAATATTCTGAAATGGGATATATTTTTTTTATGAAAGAGAATAATGATTTAATTATTTTTTGATGGTAGAAAAACGATTCTGCTTGGGTAACTACAATTCCATCATCTTTTAAAGCTCGATACATTGCTTCATAAAACTCTCTTTTGAATAAAACTTCTGCAGAACCTACGGGATCAGAAGAATCAACTATAATTAGGTCATATTCATTTTTTTGGGCTTTTATAAATTTATTTCCATCTTCACAATGTATTTTTACTTTAGAATTATTAAAACTGCCAGCTAATTTTGGAAAATATTTTTTACAAATTTCTATTACTTTTCTATCAATTTCGCAGACTTCTACTTCTCTAACACTATCATGTTTTAAAATCTCTCTCACTGTTCCTCCATCCCCTCCCCCAATTACCAGAACTTTTTGTGCTTTTGAATGAACACATAAAGGAACATGGGCAATCATTTCATGATAACAGAATTCATCAGCCTCAGTGAGCATAATTACCCCGTCGATAAGTAAAACCTTACCAAAAGCTTCACTATCTACCACTTCAATTTCTTGAAATTCTGATTTAACCTTTTCTAGATATTTTTTAATCTTTATCTTTAAAGTTCTGCCTTTTTCTATTTCATATTTTTCTTCTATCCAGAGGTCTTTATGATTCAAATATTTTAGCCCCTTAAAATATAATGCATTTTAACTTCTTTTGACTTAAAAAAATTCTTGGTAAATTCTACTACTACCGAAGGATCATAATATTTACAACTAAATATATCTAGGTAAGCGTTATTAGTAATATTTGCAAAATGCCCTGAAATTAAAGAAGTTTCAATCAACTGCACCATAGAAAACCCAGCAACTCTCTCGTCTTCACCAAAATGAACAACTTGAGTATCCCCAAATTGTTTCATTTCAATTAATTCACAAAGTTCTTTAACATATCTTTTTATTGCTTCTGCATCTCTTATGATTTGAGGATCACAATTATAAAGATCTACGCTAGTTAACAAACCCCAGGCTTTAGTAGCATAAAATTCTTTCTTAAAATTTTTCATTTTTACTCACCTCTGGTTTATGTAAAAGTTTTACTGGAAAATCTAAAATCCCTCTCTTCACTTCAATCATAGAAATATTGCCTACTTCTAACTCCCTTTTAAGGTATTCTAAGGCTAAGTCACTTTTAATCTCATCGCCACAGGTAAAAATATCTAAAGCACAATAACCATATTCTGGCCAGGTATGGATGGAGAAATGAGATTCTGAAATCACTACCACTCCACTCACTCCATGGGGAGAAAATTTATGGAAGTTTGAATTTAAGGTAGTTGCTCCTGAAATTCTTACTGACTCTAATAATAGTTCCTCCATTTTTGACACATTGTTTATTGTCTTGGTATTACAATTATACAGCTCTACCAATAAATGATTTCCTAAGTAGTTCATCCCTCTATTTCGCGATATATACCCACATATCGCCCCCCTTTCTTTAATAAATTAGCCACCTATACCATCTACTACTTTCTTGATATTTGGTAGCTTCAAGATATTCAAGGGGAATTCTTCCCCTTGAAAACCCCTTAATTCACCCTCACCTCAATATTTATTACACCCTTGAATATCTTGTCTTTAATATTCTTCATAATAAATCATCTTCCTTATTTAAGGTATAGGAATTATTGAAATTCCTATACCTTAAAATACCACTAAAATACAAATGATAATATATCAAAATAGTTTGAATTTATCAATACTTTTTAGTATTTTTTTTAAATATTTTTTCTAAAAGAAGGAAAGGATAGATAAATTTTTTTCTAACCGACCATCTAGTATCCAGGATCATCTATTATTTAGACTAAGATTGGCCAAATACCCTGGTAAAGATTAGATCTATATTACGCAGGTAAGTCTGATAATCAAAACATTCTTCTATCTCTGATTTTGTTAAATATTGGCCTATTTCCGCGTTTTCTAATAAGAGAACTTTAAAATCAGCTTGGCCCTGCCAAACCTGCATAGAAATATTCTGCACTATCTTATAAGCCTCCTCTCGAGAAAGGCCTCTTTTAGTCAGTTCTAACATTATCTTTTGAGAAAATATTAAACCTTTAGTTTTTTCTAAATTTTGTTTCATATGTTCAGGATAAATATTTAAATTAGTAATAAGATTAGTAAACTTCTGTAACATATAATCTATTAGCATATTACTATCTGGGATAATAATACGCTCAGCTGAGGAGTGAGATATGTCTCTTTCATTCCATAGATTTACATTTTCCATGGCGGTAATGGCATTAGCTCTCACTACTCGGGAAAGCCCACAAACTCTCTCACAAATTATGGGATTTCTCTTGTGAGGCATAGCCGAAGAACCCTTCTGTCCTATGGCAAATTTTTCTTCTACTTCATAAATTTCCGTTCTCTGCAAACTCCTTATTTCAGTGGCAATTTTTTCTAAAGAACTAGCAACTAAAGCCAAAGTAGTCATATAATAAGCATGTCTATCTCTTTGGATAATCTGATTAGAAATTTTTGCTGGTTTTAGGCTAAGTTCTTTACAGACATATTCCTCTACGTAGGGATCAAGGTGAGCAAAGGTCCCTACTGCCCCCGATATCTTGCCATAACTTATTTCTTCTTTGGCTCTCTTTATCCTTTCTAAATTTCTCTGCATCTCTGAAAACCATAAAGCAAATTTAAAGCCCAAAGTTATTGGCTCAGCATGAACGCCATGAGTCCTTCCCACCATCAAGGTATATTTATGCTCCAGGGCTTTTTCTTTTAATACTCTGATCAATCTTTCAATGTCTTCAATGATTATTTCTGCAGATTGTTTTAATTCTAAAGCCAAGGAAGTATCCAAAATATCAGAAGAGGTTAACCCTTGATGAAAATAACGAGAATATTTTCCTAAATTTTCTCCCACTGCAGTAGTAAAAGCTAATACATCATGCTGAGTTATTTTTTCAATTTCCTGAATGCGGGTTAAAGAATAGTGAGCATTTTTTTTGATATTTTCGATAGCATCTTTATTTATCTTCTTCAATTGAAATAGAGCTTCACAGGCTAAAAGCTCTATCTCTAACCAAATCTTATATTTATTCTCCTCTTGCCAGATATTTTTCATAGCCGGAAGAGCATATCGGTCAATCATTATGGTCACCTCTTTATTAATTCTCCAATTGACCAATTTACCAATTGACCAATTGAAATAGTTAGTTGGTTAATACAAGACACAAGTTTATAGTCATCATTATACAGCTAAAAACCATAACTTAAAATTCAAAACTTTTTTGTATAAACTATTGCTTTTAATGTAGGGGAGTTTTGCGGGCTTGATAAATCAAGCCCCTACACTAAATCTGATCAACCATTCTGATAGGCTTCCTATCTACCAGTCAATTTAACCTTTATTTTTTATTTAAATATTTTTTCTCGAATAATAGTCTGACTTCTCTTTGGTCCGACAGATACAATAACAATTTTGGCCTTGGTTAATTCTTCTATACGGTTAATATAAACCTTTAACTGGGGAGGAAGGTCTTCATAATTAGTTACCTGAGAAATATCTTTCTTCCATCCTTTCATTTCTTCGTATACTGGAATACATTTCTGTAAAGTCTCTAAACTAGCTGGAAATTCTTTGATCAATTTTCCATCATATTTATAAGAAGTACATATCTTAATTTTATCTAAATCGCTCAGAACATCTATCTTAGTTAAAGCTAGGCGGTCCATTCCATTTATTCTAACTGCATAGTTTACTACTACTGCATCAAACCAACCACACCTTCGAGGTCTTCCCGTAGTTGCTCCAAACTCTCTACCTTTTTGGCGTATATATTCTTCCATTTCCCCTTGCATTTCAGTGGGCAAAGGTCCTCTTCCTACTCGGGTAGTATAGGCTTTAGTTATTCCTATAACTTTGTCTATCTTAGTAGGACCTACCCCTGTTCCCACACAAGCACCACCAGCAATTGGATGAGAGGAAGTCACATAAGGAAAAGTACCATGATCAACATCTAAGAGAGTTCCTTGAGCACCTTCAAATAATATTTTTTTATCTTCCTTGATAGCTTGATTCAAATATAAGGACACATCCATTAAATATTTTTTCAGTAATTGACCATATTCTTGATATTTTTTTATAAGGTTAATCTTTTCTTGATTAGACATCTTAAGTCCATATAATTTATTAAAGATTTCTTTCTTTTCTTTCCAATTAATCTCTAATTTTTTTGATAAGGACTTTTCATCAATTAGATCTACCATTCTTATCCCGGTACGAGCAATCTTATCTAGATAAGCTGGACCAATACCTCTTTTAGTCGTACCTAACTTATCTTTTCCTCTTTTTTTTTCCTTTAACTTATCTAAGGTTTTATGGTAAGGCAAGACAATGTGGGTTTTAGGATCTAGGAATAATCTACCGTCAATTTCTACACCTTCTTTTCTTAAATTTTCCATTTCCTGTAATAAAGATTCTGGATCTACTACTACTCCGCTACCGATAAGGCATTTCTTCCCGGGGTGTAAGATGCCAGAAGGTATGAGGTGAAAGATAAATTGCTTATCTCCTATTACTACGGTATGACCAGCATTGCAGCCACCTTGATATCTCACGATAATGTCTGCTTCCTCGGAAAGTAAATCAGTTATTTTTCCTTTTCCTTCATCTCCCCATTGAGATCCAACTATCACTAATGTTGACATAAAAATATTACCTGCTCCTTCGATATTTTAGTAGGGGTCGAATTTATTCGACCCGTTTTTTTACGGGTTTGATGCCTGCCTGTGCGTGTACCTGTCTGCCGACAGGCAGGCGCACGCAGACAGGAATCAAACCCCTACCTATTACTTATTACGGACAGACACAAGGTCTGCCCCTACATATTTCTTCTGTCTTCCTAACTATACGCTACCCGCTATACACTATCAGTGCGTATGCAATACGCCCCTACTTTTTTCTCTTTTACTAGTATATGCTGCATACTATATATTAACTTGGTTCCTGTATTCTATTTTCTTCTTTACTAACGACTATTCACTAACGACTAGCGACTATTTTTACTCCCATTCAATCGTTGCTGGTGGTTTTGAACTAATATCATAAACCACCCGGTTAATACCTTTAACTTCATTAATAATTCTATTAGATATCTCTCCTAATATCTTATATGGTATTTTAACCCAATCAGCAGTCATACCATCACTACTGCTTACAATCCTTAAGGTAAGGGCAAAATCATAGGTTCGACTATCTCCCATTACTCCCACTGTCTTGATGGGAAGTAAGATGCCAAAAGATTGCCATACCTTTTTATAGAGACCGTTCTTTTTTATTTCTTGTTTAATTATTTCGTCTGCTTCTCTTAAAATATCTAATTTTTCCTTCTCTACCGGACCAATTATCCTGATAGATAAGCCCGGACCAGGGAAAGGTTGTCTCCAGATTACCTCTTCGGGGAATTTCAACTTTTTAGCGATTTTTCTCACTTCATCTTTAAATAGATATTTTAAAGGTTCCAAAATTTTAAGGTTCATCTCTTCAGGTAGTCCACCTACATTATGATGGGATTTAATTTTAGAAGAAGGCCCTTTTAAAGAAATACTTTCTATCACATCAGGATAAAGAGTGCCCTGTAATAAATATTTTATTTTACCTATTCTTTCAGCATTCTCCTCAAACACTCGAATAAATTCTTCTCCGATAATCTTTCTCTTTACTTCCGGGGCACTTACACCTCTTAATTTATCTAAAAACCGGTTAGAGGCATCGATATAGTTTAAATCAATTTTAAAATTCTCTTTAAATATCTTCTGAACTTCTTCTGCTTCCCCTTTCCTCAATAGACCATTATTAATGAAGATACAGTGTAGCTGATTACCAATAGCCTGGTGGGTTAATACTGCTGCTACTAAAGAATCTATCCCTCCACTTACTCCAGCAATGACTTTCCAGTCTCCTACTTTTTCTTTAATCTCACTTAAAGATTGTCGAATAAAAGATTCAAGATTCCAGCTGGGATTACACCGACATATATGATAGAGAAAATTTTTAAATATCTTTTTTCCTAAAGGGGTATGGGTAACTTCAGGGTGAAATTGAACACCATAAATTTTCTTACTTTCATTTACCATAGCTACGGCTTTGGTATTTTCACTATGTGCAATAATCTTAAAATTTAAAGGAAGATCTTTCGCTAAATCCTGATGGCTCATCCAACAGGTAGTATTGGTAGGAAGTCCGTAAAAAATATCTTCCTGATTATCCAAAATAATATTAATTCTACCATATTCTGCCTGAGATGTTTTTGCTACTTTTCCTCCTAAAACTTGAGCAATTAACTGAGCACCATAACAGATTCCTAATATAGGTAGGTCTAATTCAAATATTTTTTCATTACACCTTGGTGCTTGTTTTTCATACACACTGGCTGGCCCCCCGGAGAGGATAATTCCTTTCGGTGGATTTTCCAATAGTTTATTTAATTCAACATAATAAGGAAATATTTCTGAATAGACTTTTGCCTCCCTTACTCGTCGGGAAATTAACTGGGTATATTGCGAACCAAAATCTAAAATGGCAATCCATTCTTTCTTTTTTTCTGTTTTCAAATAAATTCCTCCAGCTTATACTTTTCAATTTTGGTCATTAATTTCTAAAAATATTAATAATTATTTATCCTAAATTTATTCACGGTAATTAATTATAACATATCTTTAATTGCTAACCATAATAATTTAAAATTTTAATTTTAAATTATTAAATGGTTGTCCCCCAAAAAGTAAACAAAATGGTTGGGAAATAACCATTAAATAATTTTTATATTTTTTTAAAAAAAAGAAGGATTTTTATATATCAATGTAGTAGAGTATAATTATAATTAAATCTAGTAATCTGTATGAAGGTAAGGGGAGAGGTCTTTTCTTCTTCAGAAAAGGAGCCGAAGGGGCAAGGTGTATAATACATTTAAACTCTCAGGCAAAGGGACCCTTGTTGGACAGAACTCTGGAAAGTTTTTTAATAAACACCGAAGGGGTAATTTTCCATCGGTCAGCGGTGGAAAAAATCTCTCAGGTAAAAAGACAGAGTAGAAAATAAAAAATAAAATAATAAAAAACTAAGGAGGTACCCAAATGAAATCAGATTTACAGATTGCTCAAGAAGCTATACTGAAACCGATCACTGAAATCGCTGAATCTATTGGAATTAAAGAAGAGGAAATAGATCTTTACGGTAAATATAAAGCCAAGGTCTCTCCGGATATTCTAAAGAGACTACCAGACCGTCCTCAAGCAAAATACATCGTAGTAACTGCCATCACTCCTACTCCTTTAGGAGAAGGCAAGACAGTAACCTCTATCGGCTTAGGCCAGGGTCTGGCTAAGATAGGCAAAAAAGTAATCAATACCCTGCGCGAACCCTCGTTGGGACCGGTCTTCGGAATAAAGGGTGGAGCAGCGGGTGGAGGATATGCGCAAGTCGTTCCCATGGAAGACTTAAATCTTCACTTTACTGGAGATATCCATGCCGTAGGAGTAGCCAATAACCTACTCTGTGCTATGCTGGATACCCACCTACAAAAGGGTAACCAATTAGGGATAGATATCCATAATATCAATATCAACCGGGTAGTAGATATCTCTGACCGAGCCCTACGTCAAATCATTATCGGTTTAGGAGGAAAGGCCAACGGTATCCCCCGCGAGACTGGCTATGATATTACCGTTGCTTCTGAGGTGATGGCTATCCTTTCTTTAGCTACTGATATCTTTGATCTGAGAGCAAGATTAGGTCGAATGACGGTAGCCTATACTACCGATGGTAAACCAGTAACTGCTGAAGACCTAAAAGCTGCTGGGGCTATGACTGTTCTTTTAAAAGATGCCTTAAAGCCCAATCTCATTCAGACCTTGGAACACGGTCCCTGTCTGATGCACTGTGGACCTTTTGCCAATATCGCCCATGGCAATAACTCCGTTTTGGCTGATCTAATCGCCTGTAAATTAGCTGACTATGTAGTAACCGAATCCGGTTTTGGGGCGGATATGGGCTTTGAGAAGATGTGCAATATAAAATGTAGAACCAGTGGACTAAAAGTAGATGCTGCGGTAGTAGTATGTTCCATCCGTGCCTTAAAGATGCACGGTGGAGCTATCAAGGTAGTGGCTGGTAAACCCTTGGACCAGGAAACTTTGGCTAAAGAAGATTTAGAAGCAGTGGCTAAAGGTAGTGAAAATTTAGAAAAACAGGTAGAAAATGTTCTTTTACACGGAGTTCCTGCCGTAGTAGTTATTAACCGATTTACTACTGACACCCCCGCTGAGATTGAACTGGTTAAAGAAAAAGCCCTGGCTGCCGGGGCAACTGCTGCGGTTACCCATGAAGTCTGGGCCAAAGGGGGAGCAGGTGGAATCGAATTAGCCCAGGCAGTAGTAGAGGCTACTAAGAAATCTAATCATTTTCACTTTCTTTATCCCTTAGATATACCTATTAAAGAGAAGATCGAGGCTATAGCCACCAAGATCTATGGCGCCGAGGGAGTTGATTATGCCCCTTTAGCTGAAAAGAAAATTAAACTTTTTACTGAGTTAGGTTTTGATCAATTGCCTATCTGTATGGCTAAGACCCATCTTTCTTTATCTCATGAGCCATCAGTTAAGGGTAGACCTCGTAATTTCCGCATACCTATTCGAGATGTGAGGGCTTCAGTCGGAGCAGGTTTTCTCTATCCTCTTCTGGGGACTATGATGACTATGCCCGGTTTACCTTCTGTACCTGCGGCTATGAAAGTAGATATCGATAAAGAAGGAAAGACAGTGGGATTGTTTTAATCAGTCGGGAGTAGGGGCGTATTGCAATACGCCCACAGATACCAGAAGGCAAAACAGGACGGGTCGGATAAATTCGACCCCTACACCTAATACTAATGGTGTAAACGGCTATCGACTAAAAACTATCTCAAGGAGATGATGTTTGGAACTAATTATCAATCATTTGTCCTTCCTGCCTGTCTGCCACACAGGCAGGCGAAAGCAGGAATCCAGAGAAAAAGACTGGATTCCGCATCAAGTGCGGAATGACAGAAATACAGTAACCCTGTAGCAAGACTACAGGGAATTATCAAGTTAAAAATTTTAAGTATAAAATAAAAACAATAAAATAAATGGAGGAAAAACAAAAATGACCAATAAAGTAATTAAAAATTTGTATTATACTAAAAGTGACGAATGGTTAAAGGTAGAAGATGATATGGGAACAGTAGGAATTACTGATTATGCTCAAGATCAACTGGGTGATATTGTTTACCTGGAAAAAATAAAAAAAGGAAAAAAATTAAAACAAGGTGAAGCGCTTACTACTATTGAATCAGTAAAAGCTGTATCTGATGTAAATACTCCGGTAAGCGGTGAAGTAATCGAAGTAAACGAAAAAGTTATGGAAGATACTTCTATCATTAATAAAGAACCTTATGGCGAGGGTTGGATTGCTAAAATTAATATTGATAATAAGGACGAATTAAAAAAACTTATGAATAACCAGGAATATTCAGAATATAGAAAAGAATAGAGAGGTGAAATAATATGAGATATATCCCCAATACTGAGGAACAAAAAAAGGAGATGTTGAAAGAGATTGGTGTTTCATCTTTTGATGACTTAATTAAAGAAGGTGTTCCTCAAAGTATTCGATTAAAAGGAAAACTAAATATCCCAGAAGCGAGATCTGAAACCGAATTAGAAGAAAAAATTTATAATATTGCTCAAAAAAATTCTAACTTTTACTTAATGAAACCCCTAATAGGCGCAGGTGCTTATCGACATTATATTCCGGAAGCAGAAAAATTCCTTTTACAAAGAGAAGAATTTTGGACTTGCTATACTCCCTACCAGCCTGAATTAAGTCAAGGCACCTTGCAATCAATTTTTGAATATCAAAGCTACATTTCCCGACTTATTAAAATGGAGGCAGTAATACCTTCTATCTATGATGGAGCTTCAGCAACTGCCGAAGCGGCATTAATGTCTTTAAGATTAACTCACAAAAATAAAATTATGGTTTCCAATTTAGTTCATCCTCATTACCGAGAGACAGTTAAAACCTATTTAGCCCCTCATGAACCAGAAATTATTGAGTTACCCTATAAAAATGGTTTGGTGGATCTAGAAAAATTAAAGATTTTAATTAATGAAGATGTCGCTTCGGTAATTATTCAAAACCCAAATTTCTTTGGTGGAATAGAAAAATTAGCGGAAATTTCCGAAATAGTACATTCTAAAGACGCCCTATTAATCATGGTAATCGCAGAAAGTATATCCTTAGGTGTTTTGAAAGCTCCCGGAGACATAGGAGCTGATATCGTAACTGGAAATGCCCAATCCTTTGGAATGGATTTAAATTATGGTGGTCCCTATAATGCTTATTTGGCAACCAAAAAAGAATATATCCGGCAACTTCCGGGAAGAATTATCGGAGAAACGACCGATGTAGATGGTAAGCGAGTTTTTGTGATGACTTTGCGGGCTCGAGAGCAAGATATAAGGAGAGAAAGAGCAACTTCTAATATCTGCACCAACCATAATTTAAATGTAATAGCAGCAGATATCTTCCTTTCTCTAATAGGTACCAAAGGTCTTTATCAAATTTCTCTTCTGAACACTAAATCTGCTCACTACTTAGAAAATTTACTATTAAAATCAAAGAAATTTGAAAAAATATTCGATTATCCTTTTTACAATGAGTTTTTACTGAAGAGTAAAGAAGATATAGCTACTATAAATAAAAAATTGTTAGAAAACAACTTTGTTCCCCCTCTTAAAATTTGTGAATTTTATAAAGAAGAAAATTTAAAGAATGTTTTACTCTTTGCGGTAACCGAAGTATTAAGCCGGGATAATCTAAATAAAGTTGCAAAAATTCTTTCGGAATAAGGAGAAATAAATATGAAATTAATATTTGAAAAGAGTATAAAAGATAGAGATGGTTATTCTCTACCTGGTGATCTATTTAAGGAAATAAAGATTGAAGATTGTCTACCTGAATACGCTATCAGTAAAAAGAAAAAATTACTTAGTGAAGTATCTGAAGTAGATGTTGTACGGCACTTCACCAAACTTTCTAAGTTAAATTATGGCCTCGACGATGGCTTTTATCCTTTAGGGTCATGCACTATGAAATATAATCCCAAAATTAATGAGAAATTAGCCTCGCTTAATAATTTTACCTATGCCCACCCCTTAGCTCCCGAAGAGACGGTACAGGGTTCCCTGGAGATTATCTATGATTTAAATAAACTACTCTGTGAGATAACCGCTATGGATGAATATACTATGGCCCCTGCCGCTGGAGCACATGGAGAATTAACCGGGAATCTCATTATGCGAAAGTATTTTGTCGATCGAGGAGATAAAAGACACAAGATGTTAATCCCCGATTCTGCTCATGGTACTAATCCTGCTTCCGCTGCCATGGCTGATTTTCAGGTGGTAGAAGTAAAATCAAATGAAAGAGGGACAGTTGATCTTACCGAATTGGCAAGGCTAATGGATAAAGATACGGTAGGATTAATGTTAACTAATCCTAATACAGTAGGTTTATATGATGAAGGAATAAAAGATATTGAAAAAATCGTCCACCATAAAGGTGGGTTACTCTATTATGATGGGGCTAATCTTAATGCTTCATTGGGCATTATTAGACCTGGAGATGCCGGTTTTGATGTAGTCCATCTTAATCTTCATAAAACCTTCTCTACTCCCCATGGAGGTGGAGGACCAGGGGCAGGAGTTATCGGAGTAAAGAAAGATCTTATTCCCTATCTTCCTACACCTATTGTTGCTTTTGATTCTACCCATAAAAAATATTATCTATTGGATTTGGGGAGTAAGAGTATTGGTATGGTAAGGGCATTCTGGTCTAATTTCCCAGTGCTGATTAAAACTTATGTCTGGATTCTTAGCATGGGACCAGATGGCCTTTATAATGCCTCAGAAACAAGTATAATAAACGCTAATTATGTACTGGCTAAATTGAAAAAATATTATAAACCAGCTTATGACCGTTACTGTGGTCACGAATGTACAGTTACTGGAAAAGAGTATAAAAAATATGGGGTAAAGACCTTAGATATTGCTAAAAGATTAATGGACTATGGTATGCATCCACCTACCATTTATTTTCCTCATTTTGAACCCTATGCCGAAGAAACTATAATGGTAGAACCACCGGAATCAGAAAGTAAAGAAATGCTGGATAAATTTATTGAGATTATGATAAAAATATCTAATGAAGCTAAGACCAATCCTGAATTATTAACCACTGCTCCCCACAATACCCCTATAAGAAGAACTAATGATCTAGTAGCTGCTAAAAGACCGATCTTAACTTATGACGATGAATTAAAACTTAAAGATGAATTAAAGTATAAAGATAAAAATATTGATTTTTAATCAGGAGGCACAAAAATGCAAGAAAAAGACCTATTAGTAACTCCTCTACACGAGGAGCACTTAAAATTAAAAGCCAGGATGATCCCTTTTGATGGTTTTGATATGCCAGTTCAGTATAGCAGTATTCTTGAGGAACATTTTGCGGTAAGAGAAAGAGTAGGTATTTTTGATGTATCCCATATGGGAGAAATTGAATTAAAAGGAAAAGATGCTCTATCTTTTACTGATTATTTAGTGACCAATTCAATAATGAAGATGAAGGATGGAGACATAAAATATTCCCCTCTATGTTATCCCCATGGTGGTCAAGTAGATGATCTCTTTGTATATAAAGTAAGGGATGATTTTGTTCTTTTAGTTGTAAATGCTTCACCTGATTTTTCCATTAAAGATTATGCTTGGATTACAAAGAACAAAGGTGGTTTTAAGGTAGAAGTATTCAATAAAAGTAAAGAATATGGCGAAGTATCAGTGCAAGGTCCTGATGCACTAAAACTATTAGAACCTTTAGTAAAAGTGGAAATCCCTCTAAAAGAGCTGAAGCGCTTTAAATTTATATGGGGAGAAATATTTGGAAAGAAGATCCTTATTTCCCGAACTGGCTATACCGGAGAAGATGGCTTTGAAATTTATACTTTTAAAGCTCTCGATATCGTAGACCTCTGGAAAGGTATTCTTAAAAAAGGTGAAAAATTCAATATAAAACCATGTGGATTAGGAGCAAGAGATACTACCCGATTTGAGGTTTGTTACTGGCTTTATGGTAATGACATTGATGAAACTGTAAATCCGTTAGAGAGTGGACAAGGTTGGACTGTAAATTTTAACAAAGGAAATTTTATAGGGAAAGGTGCTTTACTTAAAAAAAAAGAAAAGGGAATAAAGAGAAAATTAGTGGGACTCTATGTTCCTCAAGGTGGCATCCCCAGAAGTAAAATGGAGATAAGGAAGAACCATAAGAAGATTGGATATATTACTTCTGGAAATTATTGTCCTTCTCTTAAAAAGGTATATGCTCTGGCTATAATAGACCTTCCCTATACTGAGAAAGGTAGCAAAGTAGATATAGTCATCAGAAATAAAGAAGTAGAAGCAGAAGTGGTAGATATTCCTTTTGTGATGCCATTTAATAAAAGATAGAAAAATTAGTTAATTCACCAATTAGCTAATTGGCCAATTTACCAATTAAATAAAAATTAAAAGTATATAAAGCTATTAATTTATCCAATAAACTAAATATTAAAAAAACTTAAAAAGAAGGAGGTGATTAATATAAACAATTGAATTAAAACTTATTTTACTTTAAAGGAGGTGAAATATTTTTAGTTTAATCTTAATTTTTAAATAATATATACTTAATTTTTTTCAAGAGTAAGCAAATTTAATTTCTAAATCATTGGTATATAAATTATGAATAAAATTTAAGGAGGTTTCTTATGACTGCTATAATGAATTTTTTAAATGTTATTGATAATTTTGTTTGGGGACCACCTATGATGATATTATTGGTAGGTACCGGAATATTTCTAACCATTAAGGTAGGTTTCCCTCAATTTTTTCATCTGGGTTATGCCTGGAAAATAACCTTTAAAGGTGCTTTTAAAAAAGATAAAGACCAAAGAGGGGAAGGAGAAATTACTCCTTTCCAGGCTCTTGCTTCCACTCTGGCTGCTACCGTAGGCAATGGAAATATCGCCGGGGTAGCCACTGCAGTAGCTGCTGGTGGTCCAGGTGCCTTGGTCTGGATGTGGATTACTGCCTTTTTCGGAATGGCTACCAGAATGGGCGAAGCTACCCTGGGTGTGAAATACAGAATAAAAGATAAAGATAGTGCCTATGCAGCTGGTTCGATGTATTTTATCGAAAAAGGTTTAGGACAAAAATGGTTGGGTTGGCTCTTTGCCCTCTTTGGAGCAATTTGCGCCTTTGGTATTGGAGATGCAGTTCAAACTAACTCTATGGCTTTAGTGGGTAATAGTGTTTTTAAAATACCAGTAGTCGTAACTGGTATAGTAATAACTTTCTTAGTTTGGATAGTTATAGTAGGAGGAATTAAAAGAATCGGTGAAGTATGCGAATTATTAGTTCCTTTTATGTCTATCTTCTATGTTGTAGGGGCATTAATTATTATCATTTCCAAAATCAACTTACTCCCCTGGGCAATTGGAGAAATATTTAAAGATGCTTTTACGGGAAGAGCAGCCTTGGGAGGATTTGCGGGAGCTACGGTAGCTCAAGCTATGAGATACGGTGTAGCCAGAGGAATATTCTCCAACGAAGCTGGTTTAGGTAGTGGAAGTATAGCTCACGGTGTTGCTCAGACTAAATATCCCGCACGTCAAGGTAGTATTGGTATGGTAGAGACTATGATTGATACTCTAATTATCTGTTCTATGACCGGTATCGTTATTGTTTTGACCAAATCTTTTGAAACAGGGCTTACCAGTACCGCCCTTACTGCTCATGCTTTTGCTACCGTATTAGGAAAAGTAGGTGGTCCTATTGTAGCACTCGGTTCATTGCTATTTGGCTATTCTACTATTATCACCTGGTGTTATTATGGTCAACAATGTTCCCGATATATCTTAGGTCCTGCTGTAATTAAACCTTATGCCTGGCTTTTTGTTATAGCTGCTTTCTTGGGTTCTGTAGTAGAAGTTCCTTTTGTTTGGCTGCTTACTGATGCCCTTAATGGAGCTATGGCTATTCCTAACTTGATTGGCTTACTATTCTTAAGTGGTGTATTGGCTAAAGAAGTAAAAGAATACTTCTCCCATACAGAACTTTTAGGATAAAAACTTAGTAGGGGCGTATTGCAATACGCCCCTAC